>Ga0307509_10002554_pt1 | contig 29238 bp, 31 predicted proteins | sample 10_EM_MG_FD_202245 | JGI IMG/M metagenome (GOLD analysis project Ga0307509, IMG submission 202245) | Populus trichocarpa ectomycorrhiza microbial communities from riparian zone in the Pacific Northwest, United States - 10_EM | ecosystem: Host-associated > Plants > Roots > Unclassified | place...
GCGCTAACGAGTCAACCTCGAGCCATGGGTTGACCACCACCCAAGCACACCGCCTTACAACGCAGCTTTCCCAATCGTCCTTCCATCCGACGCCTCCTTCTACGGGCCTCTTGCCAATTTCTGGTGAAGGGTCGTATAGACCCTCGATGTACGCTGATACCATGGTGCCTGGACCAAATGTACGTACCTCGATCAAAAGTTTACTCTCCTTACTGTGATGCTTACCAGTCAATTCCTCAGACTCAAGTGATCACCATACCCTATACACCTGACGGGAAATATCGCCCTGACCTTTTGCCGGCACCCCAGCTCATGCCCCCACCACAAGGCCTTAGGCGGTCAGGCTCGACCACTGTGCAAACGTCAACGCTTCAAGTGCCCTCATCAAGCACGGCGGCGCAACAGCCGCGGTCGAGTCGGAGTCAGCCGAACCTTCTGGCGGCCCTTCCCCCTGGGGCACGACAGCCCGTGCCAGGGGTCTCCTTGGATAACTTGAGAGGTGTAGCGGGAAGGACTGAAGTGCAACAGGCGGTGCTTACTCCTTTGAGGGGACCAGGTCGTAGAGAGGGGCCTCCACCACAGTATGAGCGTGATCCTTCATGAGGCGGTTCATGATGCATCCTTTTCTATTTAATTATGGCCTTTGTACTTGATTGGATGATTTGGTTATGCCTGTCTTCCCTTCACTTTCGTGACGCGGTTTTCGTGTTATTTTTATTCATTTCCTTTCATGCTCTAATGGACATCTACATGTAATTTTACATAACTTGTTTTCTTTGTACATACATTACGAAGTCTATACATATTCCTGACAAGAACTTATTTGTTGGCACGCGCGCCCAGGTACATACGAGACCGATTGATGATCTTTAGGTCCCTGTCTCCTCGCAGGAATTTTGTTACCATTTTTCTCTAGCTGAGTCTATCTCCACAGCAGACCGAACACCAAAACCTTGAAGCAGCCACTTGAGCCTGTCTATCGCATCAAGCCTTTGACGTTTTGCCATGTCTGTCGCAGACGTCCTCGCAACAAGCCTCGCAATCGCGTCTCTGGTTCCTGTTCCATTCCTCTTGGAATCGGTCAGCATATTGATTGAAGTATTGACCCCTCGAACACTCGAAGAAGAAGTTCTCCTATTCCAAACACGATCTCAGCACATCGGCTCTTTGTCTGCTGTTGTAAGTGTCTAGATAACTAGTTCTACGCTTTTCTGAATCGATTCTAGTCGGCATTCCTTGCTGCCGTGCAAGCGCAATTCATTTCATTTACGTATCAGAAGAACGACAAACCATTGCAAAAGGCAGCCAACGTGTGCTTTTTTCTGGGCGTGAGCCTCAATGTCATAGGCGCAACAACAAGTTTGATGGCTACTAGCTCTCTTCCTGGTCCGACGGAGCTTCAAGAAGGCCTTCTGGCGTACCAGAGAGCAATAGAAGAGGCTGAGAGAATATCTGAAATGAAGAGTGCTCCAAATACATCACAGCCGAAGGTATGTCCCCGTATCTTGACGACTGCACAGCGTTGGGCATGACGAGAAACCCGCCAGCTTGTTGAGGATCAGTTGAAAACATGGGGAAAAACCCATCATCGTCGCATCACAAATCTACGCATCACTGGCAATCTTATCGCACAGTGGAATATACAGAGGTTTGTATATGCCCTCGTGATGTTATCCGGAGTCGCTTCGTTCTTTCTCGGACTCATCTGCTTCATAATCGACACGCAACCTATTGCGGTGTGGGTTACAATACTACTCATGTCTCTCACATCCTTCATTCTGATCCAGGGGGTCAAGATGGTGTCTTCCCGTAGATTTTTGCCCTTCGGCCCTGATTCCCGAAGTTCGTTTTTTCAGCGGATTTCCTCCGCACCTGACTACTTCGCGGTGGCAAGGTCTAGAGATGTAATGGTTAGAAGGCAGCAGGCAGTGGCGGATATTTACAACTCCTGCAGTGATCAAAGATTTGTATGATGAGGGAAAAGATTTGGCGCTGGTGTTACTAAATTTGGTCCCCCTTTTGGCGGCAAACCCGGCATCACAGTAACAGACGAAGTCGCTCCACATGTAATCAATCAGCAAACCAATGAAAGTGTTATGTCCCCCAGTGCCAGGCGGCATGTTGGCTACGCTTTCTATACCCTCTGATGCTCCCGACTGGACCAACTGTGCGTGTCTTACATCAACCTGTATTCTCCCTTACTGTAACACTGAGTAGTTAATTACCCAGAGTCAAATAGCCACCACACCTTCCATGGTTGATGGGAAATACCGCTCCGATCTTTTATCGGCACCCAGTGTGCTGGGTTCATCGCAAGGTCACGGACGGTTGTTGAAAAATTTGAAGTTGTACCCCACCACAATATGAGCGCGATCCATCATGAGGCCATAGGGTTTTATTCTTTATTTTTGTTGCTTAAAGTAAATTTTATACCGCTCTAGTAGTTATGCCTTTCTTCCCTTTGTTGCGACTTATACCATTAAATCAACGTTGACTTAATGGTATGAGTCGCAACACCCTTCAAGTTCACCTTCGTGCACATATCATGCCCTTTTTTGGTTGCCTTTCCTGTCATGCTCCACTGGTTCAGGTTAGTTGATGTTGACAACTGACAAAAATGGCCTACTAGGGTCCGGAGGGTTGAAACATTAACAGGGGGTGTCAACGGTCGTTCAGCGCCAATTCAGCGCTTAGCTTTCGGTGACACGTGTCTACTTTGATGCCAGGCAATTCCGCTTGGAAAAACGTCTCAACCCGTCAGATTCAACCAAATCTCCACTTATCTTCATTGGATATCGCCTGGATAGAGGATGGAATGGATTAAATGTGAGAAGCTTACTGCCTAAGGATAGACACGTGCCCAATTTGGCTCCAATTCACGTGTTGAGCGCTGTTCGCGCGCGCCGCGATCTTGCCGCGATTATAGATCATTTTTCATCCATCATTATAGGACTGCCTACGACCTCCTGGTGACTAGAAATTTCCGAGGCGTCACGCCGGTTATATATAACGGATTGCATTCCAAGACTAGAATGTAAAAGGTTGTTTGCAGTGACTCTGAGTGGATTTCAAAGGCTCCTCCAAGTCCCCCACGGGCCACCATGCCCACCCTCACCCTCACCCTCGAGGACACTTCGCCTATGATCACCTACTCTGTCGGAAGTAGGGGGAGCAGTTGGATCCCCGGAACGGATAGCCTTGCTAATCAGTGAGTTTCTCACTCTTTAGAGGCCTGGTGGACTTGTCCCACCTTTCCGTAGGACGTATTCTGACAATAAGAACACATTAACATCAGATATTCGCAGAGTAGTTTTATGGTCACTGATACCGCACAGGCCAACGTGTCGTTCTACTTTTATGGGACCAGTGTGCAGCTCTATGGCGCGAAACGCCTAAACCACGGGGCGTACCAGATCAGCATCGACTCAGTTGTCTACCCAGCTGTCGGTACCCGACCCAGGAATCTTTCAAACTCCCTTGTTCACGACCACTGAATTGATCCCTGGGTACCATACGGCGAGAATGACAAACGTGGAGTCGAGGTACTTGGATCTCGATTTTGTATATTTTCAAGTTGTTCCCATTGCTCTCGGTATGCTGACAAGGCCAATAATTTTAGATTACATTCCAAACTCCGGTTGGACCAGCCGATGAAACTCTCATCATTGGAACTGTGCAGGATACAGATTCGTCGTTCAAATACAGCCCCGAACAGCAGTGGAATACAAACCCGGACAACGCCGGAACGTTCTCTGAAGGATCAGGACAGTATGTATAATTTAAAATTATGACAATTGTGAGTAGCGTTCCTTATATGTATTGTTATAGTGTAACATCCACTGCGGGAGCCTCGGTTGAATATACGTTCAAAGTGAGTACTTGTCTCCCCTCGCATTGTTATCATCACTTACTAGTCGGTAGGGTGGGAAAGCAGTTGTAGAATCCTCAATCTCCTTGCCAGCTAATGCTGAAGAACAGGTGACTCAGTGGCCCTTTATGGTCCAGTGGGCCCCAGCGGTGCACCATTCTCTGTTCAATTGGATAACAGTCCTGCGAAAAATTTCTCTCCATCTAAACGATTTTACCGAGCACAGACGATGCTGTTTCAGGCTAGCAATTTGGGAGGTGGCCAGCACACTGTGAAGTTGACCTCGGAAGCATGGGGTAATTCATCCTTGTCGTTGGCCGTTGATGCGCAGGTGTATACCACCCCTTCATTGCAAAAAAGGTGAGATTTCTGGTCCCGCACTTACCTTTTCATTGGGCTGACATTAATTACTGCAATACAGCTCCGGCAGCTCCGGCAGTTCTGGGTCAGGAATACGTTTCCTCCTCGTGATACATATCTACTGAGATGACCCGTTATTTGTCAGGTTATCTACTAGTGTTATCGTAGGTATATCAATAGGCGCCGTACTACTTGCGCTCTTGACCTTCTTCATCATCTTCCGCCGACTATGGCCATCAGTAAATTTCCTCCGGAACAGGACACCTAACCAAAAACAGCTCATACAGCCATTTGAATACCCAATTATTGGTGTTGCAGAGCTAACGTCGGGCCCCGGGCTGACCAGTGGCCATGCACGAGGTCCGACGCCTCCATCTACAAACCCATCCCCGTTCTATGATGGGCTGCAGACCAGCTATACGCCTGAAGGAAAATACAGGCCTGATCTTGTCTCGTCCCCTCAGAATGTGCGGACTCTGTCCCAAGGTCCTAGGCGGTTAGACGCGGCCACGACTCCAGTGCCTTCAACGCATCAGGCGTCCTCATCAAGTGGCGCGGCGCAGCACCAACAACCGCAATCAAGCTGGAGTCCACCGAGCAGGCGAGGGAGTGGAGAAGGGCCCCCACCACAATATGAGCGCAGTCTATCATGAGGGCTTCTATTCTTTATTTCTATTATGGCCTTTATAATTGATCGACGATTCGGTTATGCGGTTCTCGTTATGCCTGCTTTTCTTTCATACTTGATTGTTCCACTGCCGTTGATTGACTTGTTTTCATTATGCACAATGGAATCTCGTTTACTATTTATGTGTTCCACGTGCACGTATTTGGATGCTGGAGAAGCGGGTTATACTTACAACAACGCCGTCGAGTATTAAAACCATACAGCCCCCACTGCTACTTAACACGTTCCATTTGATCGTCGTAGTCTCACTGGAAAGACTCGGATGCGAATCGCAATTGATGATCTACGGCCTATCATTGTCAAGGAGTTGACATCCTAATAATTACCTTACGGATGAAAGGAAAAGGACATCCGCAGTTATGAATAACATGCTAACAGATATTTCCTAGAATGGCCGGATAAATCGCGAGAAAATGCTTGAAGGCAACCCATGAACGTGCACTTTGTGTGGCTTCGACTAACAGGTTTTGCCTTTCGAAGAACACAAGGAACCGCGCGAATGGTAGCTGGATGAAACGCGGAGATGAAACGAGTACAAAAGACGCTCAAGTGGCTGGGTTGCACGTGACGCGATAAAATTCCGGTGCTTCGGAGCTTAGAACAAACCATCTGCAGTTCGCCTCCTCGCTCCCAGCGCTATTCCCCCTGCTCTTCCGCTGCCTGCAATAGAACAATTCTTTGACAATCATTTAATGCTCGAGCACACAACAACTATTCTATCATGAGCAATGCAGCGGCTAGCAGCTCCACATCCTCGTCGGAAGCTCAACAAAGTGAACAAGTCGCACCCGCATGCAAGAAGTCCTTGTACTTCATCAGCCCCGAGGTTGCATCTTACTTCCTCGGTGAGTATCTGGCCATAAACAAATCCAAGGACCGGCGCTCATCACCTGCTCGATTTTACTCTAGCGGGAGGATGTGCGGGAGCAGCTTCGCGGACGGTTGTCAGTCCTCTAGAGAGACTAAAAATCATCCAGTCAGCCTCTCTTATTTATTCAATGTTCCACGGCCCCTCTCACCTTATCTTGCATGGTCCAGACAAGTGCAGCTCCGCGGCAATGACTCACAATACAAGGGGGTTTGGCGTAGTCTTACCAGAATGTGGAAGGAAGAGGGGTTTAAAGGGTTCATGAGAGGGAACGGTATCAACTGTTTGCGAATAGTGCCTTATAGGTGAGTATAATGAGATGTGCATGACATCACCATCGCACAGCGCACCCCTTACTGATTGGATTTTCTACCCAGTGCTGTTCAATTTACAACATATGAACAACTAAAGAAGGTGATTCAATGGCCCTTATCCCCCAAGTGAAATAATCTCATTGTCTTCTTAGTGGTTCACTAGACATGGTTCGAAAGAACTAGATACCCCAAAACGGCTGGCTAGCGGCGCTCTAGCTGGTATTACTTCTGTCTGTACGTCTTCACGCACTTTTTATTTCATCATCGATGCTAACCATTTTTTAGGCTCGACATACCCATTAGACCTCGTTCGATCCCGATTATCTATCGCCACTGCGTCAATCTCTCTCACCTCTGTGGCCCCTAAAGTCTCAACCGCACCGACAACTCCGATACCCTTCCAGCAAACGAAACATACACTAGCTTCAGCGTACCATACCTCTTCGTCGGTCGCTTCGAATATGGCTACTTCTGCCAGTGCAACCGCGCCTGCGTATAGCAAGGCGGATCTCACGATTGGAGGTATGACGTTAAAAATCATGCGTGAAGAGGGAGGTGTGCGGGCACTGTATCGAGGCCTGATAACGACGGCCGTTGGCGTGGCCCCGTACGTCGGGATCAATTTTGCGGCGTACGAGTTCTTGAGAGGCATCATCACCCCGCCAGGGAAGAGCAGTGTGTGGAGAAAGTTAAGTTGCGGAGCTTTGGCCGGTAAGTGCGCCCCGACATGGCCTTAACTGTCCACGTGCTGGAATTTATTTATTTATTGCATATCTATCCTTTAGGCTCAATCTCACAGACATTGACCTATCCATTTGATGTGCTACGTCGGAAGATGCAGGTGTCGGGCATGCGGGACAATTCGATCAAGTACAACGGCGCGATACATGCTCTGACAAGTATCATTCGCTCGGAGGGCGTTGCTGGACTGTATCGTGGTCTATGGCCGAATTTACGCGAGTTTCTATTTTCATTTTCCGTATGTGCAGCGCTGACGATGGATGGTTGGATATAGTCAAGGTTGCCCCGAGTATCGCCACATCATTCTTCACGTATGAGCTGGTACGTCTCTCGTTTTCGCCCATGATTTTTCTCTCTCATGTTGACGGATGACTTTCTGTTCATCAGGTGAAAGAGTTCCTGATCCCGCCATAAACGAATAACAAATGGTTGTGTGACCCTCGCCCAAGATGACTCGTGACGGATGGACGGAACGTAGGGAAAGGAAGGACGCGGTTGTTAGATCTCAATTCTCGAACATTTGTTTCGAAACCCATAGATTACCGTGGATTTTTAATTCCCATCTACACCTTGTGGATAATATCTACCTACTTATACATGCTGGTTGGACTCTTTTGAAGCAGTTGGTGTTATGGCAATGGTACTTCTCTCTGTATAATAATTGGCAATGAATGTATATAAAATCAAGATCTGCTTGTATATTTATAAATTCCGGCTTTTCTTATCCCCTTCGTCGAGTAGATGATTACAATATAATGCATTAACACTTACTCTATCTGATCAATCCTTTCTCTATCTGCACAGTTAACTTTCTATGGTGTTTCGTTCTCCGGACCCTCCTACACACCAAGGTACAATATCAAATGTCATGTGGTGCCTCTTTTCTTTGAATACGTCCTGTGGTGGTTGGTATAATCTCAAAAATTGAACCAAGGGTTCCACCTTTTATTGGCACTGCTCTTGTGCGAGTTTACATCGTCATCGACAGCTAATAAATCGCATCTCTTCATAATTTGTGATCGAGTTCTGACATAGTTTCAGATTTGAGTCCAACGACGAATTTCTTCCCCGACTCTTGACGACGGAGGCGCAACAGCAGGTAAATCGAAGCCAACAAGGAAAAGAGCCCAACAATGGACGAGATTGTGAGTCCTGCAACGACGGATACAGGCAAAGACCTAGTTCGAAATGATATCAATAGGGAATAACGTCTGATTAGCGTTAAGACGCACTGGAAAGAGACCGCCGATGTGGTTTGAATTCCCAAGAATGATTTACCCCTTTACATGGATATATGTAAGCACCGAACATCCATGCTGTATAAGGATCTCACCTTCCTCTTCCCATCAGAGAAGGTGCGGAGTATAGATTGGCGAAGTCAACGGCGAATTCACCCATTGTCCCATTAGTCGGCGGGAATTTGAGTTGCAAGGTGTGTGTACCCCGGCCTAGGTTTGACGCGTAATACAAGACTTGGTGAGGTCGTGCGGAGGCCTTCTTTGCGGAGAAAGTTCTGAATGGACCATTGTCCACTGAAACCTGGTAGGCAGGTGTGCTGGCCGGGGTTACAGTTCCGTAGAGGAGAATGACGTCGCCTACCGAGTTTGTGTGTGAGTCAGGTTTTCTGATTCTTCGTCGACCGTTATTAAACTGCAAAGCTCACCCTTTATATGACCACGGTCAGCTTTCGAAAGGTTTGAATGAACCAAAACATTCTTACTTGGAATGTGTACACCATGGTTGCCGACGAATCGGTAGTAATACTGTTTGAACAAAGTTTGGATCTAATTTGGAAAAATGAAAAAGCGGTATGGCATGCTTACGTTCCAGTGCTCGCGGAAAACGTTCCAGGTCTTGGGGATTGATGCCAGGAAGAGGCCGGGGAGAATACGAAGGGGGGGTCGTTATCCTGGAAGGTAGAAGGCACAAGAGGTTCATCCTCATTCCCAACATGACCTTCGAAATAAGCCTTGGTACGGTTTGTTAATTAAACCAAAATCCTGATATAATATGCATAAACAACCTACATAATCGACGTCAAGGATGGTGTTGCCTGCGTTGATCAACTGGACATGGTGAAGACCATTCGGAACAGTCGCATTGAACAATGTTTGGTTGTAGAGTGGGGTAGCTGAGCTCGCGTCAAATATGGGCAGGAGGTGATCGTCAAGGTTAATCTGATACAGCCCATATCCCGGACGTTTGGCACCATAGATTCCAATAAACGTGCCATTGAACTCAAAGTCCATCGTGGCGTTCGGCGTCTTTGTGAATGTGTACGTTGCCTGCGAGTATCTGAAAAACCAAAAGATGAATGTTTCCTAGTGAAACACGCGAAATCGACGCGTACTTGTCGAGTGCTGGATCAGCCTCGGATGTTCCGCCTTGCCAGCCCTCCGACCATATCAAAGGCGGGGACGTGTCCTTGAAGAGCTGCGCAAAGCGAGGCATGAAGGACAATTATGAGGCAGAAGTGGGGTGGTGAACAGCCAACACAAATAATTACGCCCATGAGGACGCGTCTTAAATGTTGGACGGCCCAGAGTTAGCCTACCTGTCATCGAGGCCCTGAAGTGCCAAGAATCTGGGAATCTAATATTAGCATGGGCTGACGAGCCCATCAAATCCTTATAACTTGAAGATTTCGGTTCAGGCTTCATCATAGTGAGATACCCCACAAAACCCAGAAAGTCTGGATCATCTGCTTTTAGGTTTGACTTGTATCGTTGCAAAAAATATCATTGGATTTTTGTAGGTCTTGAAAGGGAGTAAGACCATGCGCCGGCTATCGGTCTTGCGCCATATATATGTACGATCTACTCAGTGCCAATAAAACACACAATGGCCTACTTAACAGTAATTCTTGACAGGTCCTGAACCTGCTCCGGGGTAATGTCCCAGAGGGCGTCGATCAGGCCCGGTAGGAATGTACCAGGTCCTTTGACGCTCTCTCTCTTTGCCGCTAGCTCTGCGGCAATCGTAAGGACGAGTACCCTAGAAAAAGTCAGGGTTTAAACAAGGTATGATTTCACATACATATTTGGCTTACCCTGCAATCGCAGCCGTGAAAATAGAGCCTCCGAAGATATGGCCATTATCCGGCGCGACTTCAGAGGCCATCGCACAGAAACTCGCGATACAGCTACCGAGAATGCACCCAGAGCCAGTGATGCGACCAAGGAGCTCATTTCCGTTTTCAATCGTAACGACGGAGACTCCGTCAGATATATAATCGATTGGACCTGTGAGAACTATAACACATCCTAGAATATTCTTCGTGAGCTACCCAATCATAGGGGAGATGAAAATATTACTTTCTCGTTTCGCGAGATTTTTCACAAATGTTGTAGCATCTTTGAAACCAGAACCCACACTATCGACACCTTTCGACCCGACCTGCGGAAATGATAATGGATCTGCAAAGGAAATTACATGGGGAACTTTACCTCGGTCGTGCCTGCTAGAGTTGCGAGTTCTCCAGCATTGCCTTTTATGACACTGGCCTGCCATGTATCCAGGAGTGCTTGATTCCAATCAGTGAGCAGTCTGAACCGATTTTGAATTGTTGCCACCACCCCACACATCGTCCGGACCCAAGTGATCAAAATGTTGATAGAAATTGGTAGAGCGGACGAAAGGTGGGTCTAGATGATGTGCGGGTGACGGTTGCATCGACTCACTTCTCACACTTTCTTTCCTGAAAGCGCTCGCGCCCATTCCAACTGGATCAAAGATTACTGGTTTTCGGAATTTGTTTGCGAAAGATCCTATGCGTAAATGTTCAAGAAAGGAAATTTGATAACTGTAAAGATTAAGCACTCACCTGCCATTACCATTCCCTCAAGGTTCTCCGCTCTCATCGTCCCAATATTAACCAAAAGCGAACCAGAAATGCGTGTCAAGTCTTCCATTTCACTGGGCTCTGTGGCCATAATTGGACTGCCACCAACGGCCAACGTGACATTAGCGGACTGCGTTGCAACGACTGTATTGGTTATCTAGTCCGCTATTCATCATATTTAAGACTTAGAACAGCAGATAGATGCACAAACCTGATGAACCAAGGGGTTCCTCTTCTTGATTTCTTTCATCAGGAATAACACTGCTTCAATGATGAAATTGGAGGTCGTAGGTCCAGCTGCTAGGAGGGATTCTTCGAGTCCAAGAGGGTGCCGATAATGACTTTGGCGAAATTGCGAAAGGATAGTACGAAGGGTTTCAGCAGCCACTTGAGGTTCTGATGATGCGACGATGTCCGACACGACTGCAACTCCGTCGAGGGCATGATTTGTGGATGAAACAGTTCCATGTAAAGTCCTGAGGAGATTGGTTGTTTTGATACCACCTGGCGAACAATTAAAATGGGCTTGGTTGATATGCGAGCGTAGACACACCGATAGCAACAGCTTTAATATTCGTTCCATCTAATTCCTCAAGCATGCAGCCGACACCCCGGACTCCAATAATCGGGCTCGTCAATTTCTTAGTCTGAGTGCCCCAGACTGCACCGATACCAATGTAATCGACTCCATTTCGAACGGCCTCTCTGACTTGGTCCACATTGTTGCAGCTGACACCGATAATAGCCCCTGGAGGAAGCAATTTCCGAGCTTGTTCAACCGTCATGTCTGTTTGTCCAAGGTGGACGCCATCAGCGTTGACAGCAAGGGCAACATCTACGCGGTCGTTGATGAGAAGAGGAATATCGTATTTGTCGCAGATGGATTTTGAGAGGGCAGCGATATGGATAAACTGAATATTATTCTCAACTTAGAGATGGGGCGATAAAGGAAACATTCTACCCACTTCCTGAGTATCGACTTCTTTATCTCGCACCTGCACCACAGTGACGCCACCTTTAATTGACTGTGGCAATCCCAGTTTAAGAAACAGAACTAGTTTCAATTGGAAGCATTTATCACCTCCTCTAAAGATTCTAGATATTCCTAAGTCGTGAGCTCCAATAAGGACGGATTCAACTAAGGTGTAGAATCAAATACCTTGTTTTCAGGAAGGAGATTTCGCCCAGTGACGAGGTATAGTGAATAATCGATATTACGGGGCATGGGTGAATCAACATCAACACGTAAATATCTTTTTTGCAATCCATTATCCAATTGGGCTCTCCGGCCCGGCCCCGGCGCGAAAAGCCAACAAGAAGCTGATGCGCTCTGTCCGAGTCTGTCGCAGATATGACGGTGTCGATTTCTCCATTCGTATGGGGCCGGATTGAGGCATTCGCTGGGAAGGGTACTGAGCAACACTTGGACCAAACTTGAACTTATTCACCGACCCTGGGCCGAGATCATAACCATTCGACGTTGGTCTCCCGTAGTCAGACTAACAAAATTCGTAGTCTTTTTTTATTTGTAATTGACGACGACTTACTCAAGTCTTGCTGCATCATGATAGCATGTCAAGTATGTGGAAAGTCCTATTTGGTTGGAACCAATGAAACAATGCAGTTTTACCGACATTTGGAATGTTGAATATCATGATATTATGGGACTACTAAGACTGTGTTACTGCTTAGTAAAAAGTCTTTCAAGAACCAGCATGTTGTGGTTGGATTCTTACTATCACTTCATCGATGTTCCGCATTGCCTAGTCATTTATTCTAGGATATATCTGGGCAGCTGAATAGGAGTCATGTAGTATATATTTTGTTTGCAGTTGCTCTTACAACTATGAGCACTTAATTTTGGTCACCATTGGCAAAATGTTATTTTCCAGAGCAATAATGCCTAAAGATACATAGTACACAGCAGAGCATTAGTACTTAAAGCAACGGTAAAGCAGGAGTAAAACGAATGGGTGGGTAAGCAATAGATAGGCACCAAGTGTTCACCTAGCGGATAGAGACCGATCTAAGAACTAGCGGTACTTTTCAAGCTGCAGCTGGTGCGGCAGCGGTGGGGGTAGCTGGAGGGCCACCTACAAAAAGGCAACGGTTTAGTGAAAGAGGTCATGGAAATCAATACAAACGCAGCTTACCGCGACCACGACCCCTGCCGCTGCGCTCACCACCTCGCCATTCGCCGTTACCGCGCCCACGTTCACCACCCCTGAAGCCACCGCGTTCACCACCACGGAACCCACCACGGGACCCGCCGCGCTCACCACCGCGCTCACCACCACGTTCGCCGCCTCTGAAACCACCACGTTCGCCACCCCGGAATCCTCCACGATCACCTCCACGGAAGCCACCACGCTCGCCACCGCGGTATCCACCGCGTCTGCGTTCACCGTGGAAAGATCCACGACCGCGACCGCGACCTCGTGCTTGGGTAAAGCCATCATCTTCAGGTGCGGGATCGTGGTTGATGACTTCGCCGTCGACGGCGGGAGCCGGCTCTTCTACGTGAGGCTCAGCAGCTTCAGCGGGTGTGACAGAGCCAGAAGTTCCAAACTCGGCATGGAGGCCAGCAATGGAAGGAAGACCACCTTCGTCATCGGCGGCCCAGTCAATGGGTCCGTTGGTAGTCTACGAACAAGTGTGTTAGGGACAAATTCAACTCGAAATATAACAACGACGTACATCTGCTGGGGCAGCTTCTGTGATAATGCCGTTGACGGCGTGTCCTTCCTCGTGACCGACCGCATCGGCTTTCTCGATCCACTCAGCACCTTCTTCGAAAACAGGTGTCTCAAGCTCGCTGTCCTGGATGAATCGGAAGCTACTTGACATCGGCAAGGCAGGTACACCGACAACAGGGGGTTCAGGCTCAGTTTCCACGACGGAGGCAGCGAGCACGGGTTCTTCCTCCTCAACGACCTCTTCTTCTTGCTGGGGAGTAGGGGCACGAGGGGGATTGAAAGCCAGTTGTGTAATTTCCAATATCCGTGAATCTACAATTTAATCAGACACAATGCAAAGATTTAAAACTTTGGGCTTACAAGAGACACCACTGAAGTCACCACCAAAGAGCAAGCCAGTGACGGCTGCCTGTTTCTGTTCGTCATCTTCGCTGATAATAGCGTCAGCGACTGAACAAAGTGCAGCAGCCTCAGCAGCATCTGCGATACTAGAGATATCTAGGAGTCCGGAAATAAGTGATGAACGAAGGCGCAGGAGGTCGAGAATGCCATGGGTTTTGCCAACAATCACAGACTAAGAATAATGTCGTTAATGCGGTCAATAATTTTTTTTTCCCATCCAATCTAAGAATACGAACCTGTGAAGTGGCAACAGCGTCTGCAATTCGGGACTTTTCGGCTTTCTCAGCCTCTGCGCGCTTAATGGTCAATTCTTGAACCAGCTCGGATTCGTGGACCTGAAGGGCGGTCAGCAGATTTTAAAGATAATCCATCCACATTCTCACCTCAATAGCCTTTTTCACCTCGCCAAGTTCCTTCTGGATGGCCTCCAGTGTGGGCAGAGTCTTCAAGGTTCGTTTTTGGTCATCATTGAGCTTTTCAGGATCCGTGGCAGCGTAGATCGTTATCCGCGACTATAAATAAAGGTTCAAAACACACGTGGCAGAATAGAAAGGTCTGGAAACGGACAATTTTCTTTGTGGTTGCTTTGAGGCGTTTGTGAACGAGGTCGACAATGGGGCTGGGCTTCAGCAGCACGTCTTCCTCGGGCAGCGGGGTCGCATGAGATTCTGATCGTGTGATAGATTCTGGTGCCAGTGTATTCTCCTGGACCTCAGTAGGTTCAGGAGTTTTTTCGCCGACGGCAACAGAGGGGTCTGTCATGGCCGGCGCATCGCCAGGTCCTTTGGCTTTTCTCTTTTTTTTCTGCGTTTTCGACAACGGTGTCGGAGGGGGAGCACCAGGGATGATACGCTGAGCTACTGGTTCAGGCATTTTGGGGAAGATGAAGGAGAAGTTTTGTTTTTGTTGCTGGGGTGTGAGCTGGTAGGGAGCAAAAAATGCGACGCGTTATTTCTCACGACTCCAACCTCCTCCATGAAACCTTCATTTGCGGCCCCGAGAAAAGAAACGTCATATTTTGCTCAAACAGAGATGGTGTGTTTTTTTTTTCAACGATGAAAAGGAGACTGCTGACATTCATTACCCAGACCTATTCAAAATGTCGTAAAATCGCAATGGAAATATTTCTGCTAGCCTCCCAACCTGACGCGAACCTCTGATCCTTTCGTCAGGAAAATCATGGACGACTTCAGCACCAATCGCCATGCTGAAATCCCAGTCAAGGTTGAATCTGTGCAGCCTTTGCCCACTCGCCATCCAGATCTTTGGTTCAGTGATGGAAATATTGCGCTTGTGGCTAATGGCTTGTACTTCATCGTGCATCGGGGACTCCTCTGTCGACACTCCGTCCCATTGGCAGAAGCTATCAAGGCGCTTGAGGCTGACGATAAACAAGCTTGCTTCATAGAAGGAAGCATCAGCCTCGAACTCGAAGACAAACCCAAGGATCTTTATTCATTTTTATTAGCTTTATACGACGGCGTGTAGGTTCTGCAAGTACTTTTCGGTGTTCACTTGTCTAATTTCAAACTTAGCTCAAATATCAAGTTCGATCACGAAGATTTTGATACAGTGTCCGCTCTGCTCAGGTTGTCGACCAAGTATTGCGTTGAGCACATCCGCAGAGACATTCTCCGTGGGATGAACGTCATTTGGCCGAAATCGTTAGGAGGTTGGGAATTTCGTGAGGCACAGGCTACAGGTCCCACCGGGGTCTACAAACCCCGTGCAATGTATCCGCATCCTGTGTAAGCAGGCATTCTCATCTCAATTATGTTAATAACTAAGTCCTCCTCTAGACTCGTCATAAACCTCGCAAAGCAGATAAACACACCTGATCTCCTCCCTTCCGCATTCTACGACCTCTCTCGTTGTTCTCCAAGTGAAATTGCGGCTGGATATCTCCCACCAGGTTCCTCTGATCGATCCGAATTGCAGATCTTATCTGACGAGGACCTCATGAATGCCCTCCGTGGAAGGGAGCATTCGTCCCGCTTTCTATCCACTTTCGTCGTCAACGAACTCGAGGGCCGCGAGCCCTCTCCTGCCTGCATACACCGGAACGACTCCGACCCGTTCTGCAAACGTGTCTGCCAGGCCACATTTGAGGCCACGACGTTCGAGATTCTGCGAGACGTCAACGGTGTCGTATTTCATAGCAACTCCGACCCACTCTTCGCTATCATGGACGCGGATTTGATGCAGACGAGAGGCAATCCGGCGAATGGGGGATTGAACCTGTTGCATAGGGCGTGTGAAGCCTGTCGGTTGGAATTTACAGCTTCAGTTGATACTGCGAGAGAAGATTTGTGGCAAAACCTTCCGATGTGGTTTAATGTGAATGTGGATTCCTGGCCGTAAGAGTTTCGAATCGGACGCAAATTATCTTCGTATGATATATCTGATCGTTGTATATTTCTCACAAACACTGTACAAGCAAGGAAATATCGTGAATGTGATTCCTTGTAGGTACTGCCATAAGATTATTTATTTCGACTCTAGGAATTCCCATCCAACGTAAGATGCCCCGCAGATCGAGATGTCTGTAAAAGTAAACACCGTCTGCCGTTAAGTTAAGTTTAAGTTCGGTGCCGTAGCCTGATGTTCTCATAAAAAATTGGATTCAAACTTGGTTTCATAAAGCAAACTATCTATTTCTCCAACCTTCGTAACCTCCATCAGTAAGAATGATGGGCATAACGGTAATCTTGTGATTCATTTTAACTTCCTACGCTCCTTGACATCCACCACAACAATGAGATTCTCGCGCTGGTTCAGGCTCTACCTTCGCATCGTGTTGGGCGCGATCATCCTTTTTCACGGTAGTAGCCGCTTGTCCCGTCGGCGCTGGAATAGGAGGGCCTGAAATGGTCTCCCTGGTGCAACACTTGTTGCCTGTATCTGAGATAGGAATGCAACAAGTGATCTATCAAGGGGGAACGCAGTTAGTCGTACATCTCAAGCCCGAGACAAGAATTCTGACCGTCTTGGCCTGCTTATCCCCAGTCTTGGAAGAACTCCCATCATCCGAACACCTGCATTCGCTTGAATCGCGACAATTCTCCTTCTCCGAGCAACACTCGCAGATATCCCGATGAACTTCCCCTAACTCCGCATCGCCTCTCAAGTCGCCGACAATTTGGCAACTCCCACAACATCCGCCAGTAAACTCTGGGCTACGCGCCCATCGCACCATCTTAATGCCTTCCCAAGCGAACAGGAAGCCCAAAATAATGGATGTTGCTCCGTCCACCCACCACCCTCCGTGCCACACTCGGAAGATCAAGCTACCTGCAAAGAGGACGCCAGTAACTTGGATGCAGCTTAGGGAACATGTCGCTTCTCCCCGCATGGTGCTGCTGTCAAGTGCTTTGGCGAGATATCGTTTTGGGAGCCAGATGAGGACCATTAAGACGAGTGCTGAAGCAGAGATGATGAGAGAGGCATTTGATAAGTCTGGCTCTTGATGAGTGGCTAGTATAGCAACGGCACTTCCAATGGTCGCAAGGGCAAGGGCAATCAGGAGAAGTCCTATTCCAAGTGTCCCGGCTTTTTCGAACCTTTATTCAAAAGGGATCACTAAGAAATTATTATTCAACTCTGCATGAATTATTCGCGAACCTGAGGTCTTGTTCTGAAAGGACGACTCCTCGTTCCTCTCCCGGTTTTGCGACTTTTCGGAAACGCCAGACGACCAAGAATGAGGAGATGACCTCTACACCTGATTGGATCCCAAAGAAAATGAGCGACCTGGAACCTGATTCTGCTCCAAAGCCAATGGACAAGCCTCCTTCTAAACCGTTGTAGATGACACTGATGATGCTGATAGCGATCGCATACTGCTGAAGTCGACGATAAGAAGGCATGGTGGTCAATGATAACAGAACTCCTGAACATACGAGAAGTGAGTCCCTTTATATACTATGGGCTCCCTGGACATCGGCCGGACCCCCCAGTCAGACAAACCAATCAGATCCATTCGCACCAGTGGCGGCCGATGTTCAGGGAACCCATAGCAGTAGCTCGTATGATCTCAGCACAACCCGTCGGGTAGCCGATAATTGATGGATTCCAGCAAACGGCGAAATGCTAGGCCACTTCGCATCAAGCCAACCATTTTGGGTGAAGCATTAAAAACACTGTTAATAGTTCGAGTTATTAACAGAGGCCTCCTGGGGAAGGCTTTTGGCTTGTTAGAAATAGCTAAATTTCAAATTATAATAGTGCTCAAATAGTGCTTCGATAAGTCGGCTGGGAAATGAAATTCCACCATGTCTGAGATTCCTAACCTTTCTCACGGCGACTTCCAATTCCAAATTCTCGAAGGCTGAGGCTCCTTTGGGTCGATATCTTGGTAAGGGCCGCCTTCTTATTGTTCTTGTTCTTCAGGATGGAATCCGTAGATAGCCACAGCTTCAAGTTTTCAGTGCGTAGAAGCCGGAGTAGTAGCCTCCCCGTCCAGCGGAAAGTTCTCTCTATCTCCAACCATTATCCGATCAGTCCATAAAGGATATATTAGGGACTATCTACAAGAATACGTTCGTTGGCTGGCCAGTGGATACGCGATGTACGCTTTGAATGCTATTAACTTTTTCGCCTCTACATCGGGTTTCATTCGGATGATAGTACTGTAACATGCGATGTTACCCGTCACGGTTACCTAACTCGTTCATGGGGCAGGTTGTTCATGACCAACTTTTACCCGTTACAACTGGAAATTTTGTTCACTTAAGCCAAATTTAGAGGCTTGGTTTGGGGTTGTATGGACTTTGTGTTCAGAAAGTAAATTGAAAATTGGCGGTATCTAGCTCTACTTAAGGTAGGGGACAGCAGGATCTCTTGGAGAGATTTTACGGCTTGTATCTCCTCAAGATCATCTTCTGATTCAATACCTCAAAACCCTAGTAGATGAGGACAAGACTGTCCGTTCAAGTTTTCGAGCTTAAGTGGTCTACTGGGTTGGTTCTGCAGGGGCTATGCTTTTCGAAGAGGGGTTTGTTCACGAGGTTCGAGACAATGAACTTGTTTTTGAGGGCCATTGCTGTGCATGGCAATACGAGTCTTTTTCCTTGTTTATTTTTTTCGAACAAATATAAAACTTATTAATAAATCATTGAAAAATAGTACCACCGGTGCCCACCACAAGACATCTTGCATCCTATTCACACCCCCTTTGCACAGTCTGCATTTAATCTAATATTGTGGCCCATGTCGGATGGCGGTCGGTCGCATGATCGATGGCGTCAGGAGTCAGGAGTACAATATGATTCAAACTCCGCCGAGGTGATCGATCAGATGATCGTCGGCACAAGGATCGGCCACATTGGGGTATATATAGTGCAACATTTGCCTTCCTGCCCTTACCTCTTCCCCTCATCGTTGAACGTTGAGGCCTCAAGACGAGGTCTTGACCGTTTTGCTTACGTGGCTGCTTACAACGCAAAGAAGTTATTTCTTTGCGTTGTAAGCAGCCACGTAAGCAGGGACTGAGATAAGATAAGATAAGAAGTATTACTTGTAGGCTACGTCATGTAGTCTGATGTAGATAAAGTTGTTTCAGAAGATAAGGTTTAGAGTTCAGTCGGTTTGTGAAGGGACAACAAAAGTCCAAATTCACGGCCATAGCTGAGTGCACGACCGATCGGTGATGCGTTTTTTGAAACTGGCACAATTTGGAGTCTTCTTACGACTGCTATATTTTGTGAGTTTCTTTTCCTTAATTATTTGCGGATCTATCTACTGATAAATTGTGATAATACAAACCTGATTCGCAGTGTATTAATAGTGTATGATGCCTTCGATCCATATGAGCACCTCTACGACATCGACGACGGTATGGCAAGTCTCCTTCTTATAGATTGGCTGGATATGCACAGTTCAAACAGAATCAACGGTAATTACCATGGAAGTGGATGGTAGCAGCTTGACATTGAATTTGGTGAATCTATCTTGTGGATTGGAGGGTGACATTCAGCATGGGGAAAAATTCTTCGTGACAGGAGAATACGAAGGTGAGTTGATTGCCCACGTCTTGTTGGAATGAGTTACAAAGGACGGTTGGTTATAGCAAACACTCGAACTCGACCTTGAAGTAAGCTTGAAGCCGCATGCAAAGGTGAAATCTTGAAATCATGGAACTCATCTCCAACCATGCCCGAGAATCCCTACTCTGTCAAGCTCAAGGTCGAAGACCTCATTCCACTCATCTCGGCGAAGACCCACCGCGTTGTGGCTATCACAGCATGTTCAAACATCCTTGGACCTATCGTCCTAGTTAAAGAAGTGGTGAAAGCCGTCAGGGAAGAAACAAAGGCAAAAGGCGCCAAGAAGGTGGAGATTTGTCGACTGTGTGGATTATGCACCCCACGGGTTCATCGACGTGCAAGGCTGGGACGTCGACTTCTGTGTGCTCTCCTTCTGTAAGGTAAGGATACATGGCATAAAATACACCTTTTATTCTTCGGTACAGCCCCGCCATCCTGTATCTCATTATTCTCTAGCTCTATGGTACACAGATTTCTGGATTGTACGTTCGTGCTGCTGCTCTAGAGCACTCAGTGACCAAAATCGTCCACCACTTTCTGGATGGGATGAGGATACTGTGGCCTCCAACCAGGTGGGCCTGGGTACGAATTGGTGCATGGAACCACCGGGGTTATCCCGTACCTCCTGTTGCTTACACCCAAGAAGTTACCAAGAAGGTTCTTTGAGCCAGCTTCGACGCTGATGCAGTGCACGAAAAAAATGCTCCTGAAACCCTTCATCTCCTCCTGCTTCTGAATGAGGGGTGAGGATCGTGGGCGAAGAGACGGTGAACGAGTTCCCACTGTTAGCTCCATCGTGACAGGTTAAAGAGCCAAACTATTGTCGATTTCTTTGACAAGAAAGGTGGGCCGAGGAATTTTGGCTTCATCTCCTGTATCCTTACATCTTGACTGAGTAAATGAGTCCACGCGCAAGGTGCTGAAATCTCAATTCACGCACCAATATTCACTTCCATCGCCATCATTGGCATAGTGGGCACGATCCTGGATCGGTGCTGCTGTTCAGGATTGAGATTTAGTATTCACGCTGGGAGGGACCGCAACGCGTCCCCAGAAAAAGGAGGTCGAAAATTAGAAACTACGCGAGGAGGCGGAATCTTGTCCGCCATTTGCGCGGACCACCAAGCGAGCGGTGACTGTGAACATAGGATAACGGTGATCAGAGGTCCCGAGAGTGGAGAGGAGGAGAAACGGAGGGAGATCATTATGCCAGTGACTCTTTGAAGCTGGGACGCGGCAGAGGTTGTCAGTCACTGTCAGCAGGGGTAGGGGAAGTGTAAATGGAAAAGATGAACCACATTGACACACCTGTCACCCGGGCCCTTGATTCCTCTCCTACCTTCCGTTGAATGTTCCTCCTTTGAGCATGAAAGGGACGCGCCTGAGGGGAGAGACCTGGAGGCTGGTGGTGAGTTGCGGGAGCATGGTAACCGGTAACCGGTTCGGATGTGGCGGTGTTCGCAGATAACAGGAGGTGGATAATGCTTTATCCTATGTTTACCAATGAACAAGATGAGTGAACAATAAAATTGATACTTGTGACCCACTTTGGCCGACTGATTCAAAAATTGAAAGCCACATCTACCTATTGATACAACAATAAGAACGCGGAATGGTGCGGAAGCACGGCACGCTCGAAAAGGAGAAGACGATCAGTTACATAATACTTTCCCAGGCGAACGAAAATTTTTCATGTCGCAGGAAGCTGAGTGTAAAAGACGAGCTTTTATAAATAAAAGACTCGTAAAACGGTAAATGAAGAGCTGATTCCTGAAAAGGTGGGCTGGGCCTTTCCACCATATGGGGCACCAGATTTGGGAACATTACATATATATATCATTCCCAAAAACGCTTTTGGCTGAGGCGGTTGAACGCTCTCAGATATAGTTTATGAATAACTAGAGTAATGAGCACTTAATTTGGCTTCGGGAAAGAAAAGGAGTGCAAAACTTACAGTTTCTACTCTGCGGATCTGGGATACAAGTTGATAGCAGAGCGCCTTCCATCCAGATTGTCGACACACATGGCCAGTGGTATTCTTTGTACTCATGAAATACTCATGTCCATAACCCCTGGTTTATCCTCATGGTTTCGAGTATCTGGAGGGTATTGCCACAAACACAAATTTCCGAGCTTGGTGACGAGGCTCCACTCATCATAGAAAGATCAGGGTTACTGGCACTGGCAAGTTGTTCCATTTCTAACACCAAGAAGTCCACAAGTCCATCAGACCTTCTTCATTCCACATTGAATTGTCTGCACTACCGTGGACAGCCCAAGGTTCAGATTTTCATGAAGCAGGCCTGTTGGTGTAAGGGGTGGACATTGAAGGGCCTCTCCGTTTAAAATGCGCTAAAGCGTTGGAGGAAGCTTCCCAGAGAGCCAACAGGGGAACTGAAACTGAAAACAGCGAGGGGCACTACTTAGTTCTGAGGTTTGTATCATAAGCGTCACGTTCAATAGCGTTAGGTCCCGGCCCGATCATGAGTTGGCGAGGATTAGATAATCAATCATTATCAGTGGCAGTGCCGCAGGTGGGTCATGATTGGTCATTCGAGAGTCATGATTCAATGTCCCACACAACAGTATCGCTGCAACAAGTCCATAGGAATACTTTCACAACTTCTGGATCTCTCGCTGGGATCGACGTCAAATTTGAGGAATAGTGACAAGGTCGAAAAAGATTCTATTTAGCTCGCGATATGAGCTTTGCCAGTCCTCGGGCCAGTGAAAGAAAGGACTCTAGGAGTTTTTCTGGAAATATAGATTTGTCAGAGCAGTGCTCGAGGACTCACCAGGACTCATGTCGTCAAACATCCAGCTGTCGTCTTCTGCATCTATAGACTTGACTTGCCAGTTCTTTTATTTCCCTCGCTTTCTAACGGGTCACTCATTTGCCACGTAGATGCCGCAGACAGTTTGCGAAATACACCTGCTCCAGTCCTGGCAGGTGCGTGATGCTCCTCTGGCAATCACTCTATGTATGTTGACCATTATATAATACCATCATATTTTTTTGATTGGGGAGAAGGCTCATAACTCTGGGGGTTCTACAAGAAAGAGATCGAGTCCAATATCCACGGGGAGCCATCTAGAAGCACTCAAGAGCGGCAACGAATGATGGAATTGCTGAGGAAATTCGAAGGGGAAAGTATGGATCAGCTGTCGTTGTCCTCTGACAGTGACCACTGACGATGGCAGAGGGAGCCATCAGATTTGCCAAATTGGTTTGAGGCTGTAGATTTGGGTATGTCGTTTAGAAAAAATACCTGACACGTTTGATTACTGAGCTATTGATACAGATTCCGTGTCATCTGATGCTCTGTGGTCAATGCTCACACCTGAAGAGCGGTCAAAATTCATGAAACTGTTCAATGACCCTACCAGTGAATTAGCGCAGCAATTTCTGTCGAGTGAACAGCTGGAGACGGACATTAAAGAACCTTGGTGGAAGGCATCGGTCGCTGAAGAGTATGAGGACGACACCTCCACTCAAAGCCGTGACCAAGCCCTGCCTCGACGATCTGGCGCCCGATCAAATAGTATAATGAAGATTCCAGTATCGATGGTTAAACCTATCCCCTCTGGCCAACCGCTTGTGTACAACACGTGCGCCATATGGTCCGTCCGTATTGTTGCTGCCGAAAGAGGGTGAAATTTACAAAACTTGCAGCGTTTTTTACGCCTATATTACTCGGCATCTGGGGATATCGACTCTCCAGAGTCTCACGCCCGGTGACCCAGAATATTATGAAGCTCGACGACTGGTCGCCGAGCTTGTACCCTTCTTGACTGACCGAAAGTCCATGACACCACATCCGAACTTGTCAACCGTCATCAATGACATTTGGTCGACATTTGACTTGGTGTGGCGCCTTATCCATTTTTGAATCCTCGGATATCAGCTGACAACTCTTATCTAAGGGAAAGACGACAAGTGACCTATTTTTGCTCCTTTCGCGGGAAGCAGCCCAATCTGTTAGAACCGTAGTACCTGGGGCGCACCCCCACATCGGACCGATCCTTGTTCTGTCAGACCTGAATGAACTATTCTTGGCTCTCGGATGTAAATGTGCAGATGAAGGGCGGTCACACCACCCACAAGCTGGTTTTCTATGCAGCCCATAATACATCTACGCCGACCATAATCTTGCGGGGGTTAGTGGAAGAAGTGAATACAAGAACAGACATTTACCGTGCCGAGGCGGACGACAAAGCAATCACTGTAGAGGTGAAACGTGTAGGGATGGTCAACAACGAAAGTTAACGGAGGAAATGTCAAGAGTGCCCGCACAGTAACAAGTTAATTGGAGGTGACTGGTGACTGGCAGGGGTATTCAAAAAGCATATTGCATGTTATTTGTTGCCAACGGGGATGCAATAGCCAAGAAAGCACAGAAACGAAAACATCACGGATTGGTGTCGTATAAGTTTCTGCGCGGATTTCTCTTCCTTTTGCATCCACTTTCCATCCCTCTATTGTGCAATGTCAGCCGAACCCATCAACTGTGGCTCTGGCGGTGGTGATGGCAGCAACCTCGACCTTCGTATTGCTGCTATCTTCGTCATCCTCATTACTTCTTCCTCTGGCGCTCTGTTCCCTATCCTCGCTAAAAGGTCTTCAGGGCTCCAAGTGGTGCCTAAATGCATTTTTGAGTGTGTATGCATCATTGTTTTCATACAAGTTTTGTCTAATACTACCTTTAGCTTTGCAAAGTACTTTGGGTCGGGGGTCATTGTAGGCAAACTCGCTTCGTTCTACAGGGGATAGTTTTTCACTTTTTCACTTTTTTTTTTCATAGATTGCCACTGCTTTCATTCATGTGTTGCCCCCCGGTATACACGCTCTCTCTAGCGCCTGTCTTCCTGAAGCATGGGGCGAATATGTAAGTACCTGCCTGTATGTTTTATCCATCTCAATCATTGCATTCTATCAGCCATACGCTCCAGCCTTATGTCTGCTGAGCATTTTCATGATCTTCATTATGGAGCTTATCGCTTTTCGATGGGGTACTGCGAAGCTTTCAGCAGTTGGAAAGTCACACGGTGAGGTCCCCCCCCGGTGTATCTTAGCTTTAGCTAATTTTTCTGGTGAAAAAAGATGCACAAGGACATTCTCTTGGATCGTACGCAGCGCATGACCCGGAAGCTAACTTTGATCCGACACATTTCAAGGAGTTGAGCTCCGATGTTAAGACCCCAAAACACGAGGATCATGGCTTCGAGGACACCATGTCGACTCAAATCATTGGTGTTGCAATCTTGGAATTTGGGGTTGTTCTCCACAGGTAATGCTGGCACTTTGATGTGGATAGACACAAATCTAATAAATTCCCAGTGTATTGGTTGGTATGACTGTCGCCGTAGCAGAAAATTTCAAGATTCTCTTCGTTGCCATCACCTTTCACCGTACGTAAGAATTAAGGACCTATTAATCATATCTAACCAACCGTTTAGAAACATTCGAGGGTGTTGGGATGGGTGCTCGACTTGCATATCTTGACTTCTCGAGAAAATTTCGGTGGATGAAAATGGCTGGAGCTATCCTCTTCGGTCTCACCACCCCGATTGGCATTGCCGTCGGCCTTGTTGTGAGAACATCTTACAACCCAGACAGCACAACAGCCTCTATCGTCAGCGGAGTATTAAATTCCCTCAGTGCCGGTATTCTTGTGTATAGTGGACTAGTTGAAGTACTTTCTTTTCTTTTCGTTGCGCCGGCTGCAGCTCACATCTCACATGAACTTTGTAGCTCCTCGCCCACGAATTCCTATTCAATAAGGACATGATGAGTGCCTCGAATGGAAAGCTCGCTTATGCCCTCGGCTCGATGTGCCTTGGATGTGCTTTAATGGCTCTCATCGCAAAGTGGATTTGAACGATCTGGGACCATACTCCCATTCAATGAAATTCAGTCTGAAAATTGTAGACCTTCTTTGGTCCTTACCAAGCCTTTACAGTAGAATTTAGTAGCGTAGTCCTTCACAGGCCATTTCCAGGATATCACATTGAGTACCCTTCTGTAACAGATTGCCAGTGTGCTTGCACCCCCTTTTGTTGCGACTGAGGACGTCCATGATAGTATGAGTTCGCATTTATGGGTGTGCTTTTTTCTGGAATTATTCCACCAATGAATCACATGATTGTTATCAGATAAGATACTCTAGACTGACTGTAAACTCTATAAGTATCCCTTCTTACCCCATCTCAAGTCAAGTTCCATGTTCGATATCTTGACAAAAGAACAAATTACGAAGGTGCGATACCGTCCCCCTCTTCCGATATTCTCCAGCCAGCTTCTCACACCACAATTTCTAGTTTCACAAGGACGGGTAATGACCTTCTATTTCTAACAGAGCTAAATCCCCCTTCACAATGGAGACCTTTACAGGTACCTTGTCGTCCCGGGCTTCCTATCGAATGAAGACACGGAGGCTCTGTTGGCGCGTGCCAAGCTACTTTTAGACGACTTCAATATCGACGACCATCCTTTCGTGAGTGGTCTGCCTCCAACATTACATCCGACTTTGTTTTGATTTCCATTGGCATTACAGACCAAATTTACGACGAGTGATGAAAACCATGTTGGAGATGACTATTTCTTGAACTCGGGAGACAAGATGTACGCAAATGCAATGGAAACCTCCCCGCCAGTGCCTCTACGACTGAGCACCTTTTACCAGCCGATATTTTCTCGAGGAAGACGCAGTCGATTCTCAAGGGAAGCTTACGAGGGAGAAACAAAAGGCTGTGAATAAGATAGGTCACGGTTCGCTGGATCTATACCTTTCTTCCTCGAACGATGATAGACTAATCCCTTCGCCTCGAATGCTACAGCATTGCATGAGCTGGATCCGGCCTTTCGGAGGGTTACGCTGGAGAATGAACGCTTGAGATCCCTTGTGAGGGAGTTGAAGTTCCACAAGGATCCTGTAGGTATGCGTCTGTCCCTCGATGTGAGATACTATTCGTTCGAGGCGAAGTTGTGACATGCATCTAGCACTTCAATCGATGGTTATCACGAAGCAAACCCACATAGGGGGAGAAGGTATATTCTGCTTGAACATCTGGAACCTGTATTAACTCAAAATTTCCCCATAGTTCCGGAACACAACGATTCGTATGTCCCTGTATTCATCCAAATATTCTGAGTCGGTCACCCCTCACACCACTCACAACAGTACTTTCTTGGTACGTACGTTGCAAGACGTCGGATCTTCGCCCCTGACCTTTTTAATTTATATTTCCAGTACACTAACCCGCCGTCTGCTCTGGGATTCTGGATCGCGCTGGAGAAATGTACAGCATCCAACGGCGCCCTCTCTTTCTTACCGGGGTCGCATCTCACCACTCCTATCACCAAGCGCTTCGTACGACTGGCAGACAACAAAGGCACGGGCATGGTCCCCTTGACTTCCCTCTCGAGCGACAAATTGTTACCCCAAGTCCAGAAAGGAGAGTACATCCTTGAACCTTGTAACCCAGGTCAGCCCCCTTCCAATTTCTTATATCACTTGTAGTGTTCATATAAATCTCTCCGTTACACTCAGGCGACCTGGTCCTTATCCATGGCTCCGTATTGCATAAATCTGAACGAAACACGAGTCCACACACCCGATTTGCATATACCTTTCACATGATCGAATCGCCATCCTACGCAGAGTACGACGAGAAAAATTGGCTCCAGCCGACGAAGCAGATGCCATTTTCTCGGATCTTACCCCCAGGAGAAATCAACAAGACTACAAGGGAATAAGATGTGTACATGAGTTGGATGTATTTCTGTAACTGTATTGTCGTAACTGTATCGTCGCACTTAGAGTGCGAAGCCTATTAGTATCATTCTGCCACACAGGAAGAAATGAATCCTATTTTCACAACCATAGGGTATTGAGCATAATTATTGTGGAAGCCTACGCAATAGGAAAAAATGAACTACAATACTCGTTAACTTTGAGGGGAACCGTTCTGCACAGGAAGAAAAGATACAAAATTAACGGGCGAAGATTAAAGCGGAGGAAGAGAGAAAAGAAAGCTCTACAAAAATATAGATACAATCAAATATGAGTAATTCCAAAGACTGTTGCGTGAATAGGCGTGAAGAAGGTCATGGGGGGGCAGGGAGATCATGTTGAGGTTGTGCTGTCGTGAGGATTGTGTCGAGCCAGGGGATTAATGGCCCGTGGGATGTGGGATGGGATACTAACAGGACTGAAAGAGAATGAGGTCCATTGACACAATGAATGGGTGTGGGTGAAAATGAAACGGGCTCGAAAGCAAGATGATCGTACGAGAACAAAAAGCAATGCGTTCCACGTAACTAGAATGGCGTCAGGTAGAGCGGAAAATGAAAAGGACACATTAGAATTTAGTAGGACACGTCTCTTCTGCGCCTGTAGCGACCGAAAATGCTACAAGTGGAAGTACAGAAGCCCAATAGAAGAGCGACGAGAGCGCCAAGTGTGAGCCAATTAGCATTGCCGTACTGTGCAACATCGCCGGCGTCACGATATCTCTGTCGTGCAATGCCGAACAGAATCATATCGATAACCCAAGCAACGAAAGTCGTCATCATGGCGAATCCGGCAAGGAGGGTCATGATGACTGCACAGACACGAATATGGAATATGGTGGCAATTAGGCCGATGAAAAAGGCAAAGCCTGCCATTCCTGCGGCTGTAGTACCGAAACAAAAAGTAAGTTGGGTGGGTTGCACAGGAATGTGACAAAACGCACCGATCGGATGCAGGATGAGGGTCTTGGTCAAGTTGTGTAGGATTGTGGAATTCAGGTGCTCGTTGCTGTTTCATGAGATGAGACAGACAGCCTATCAGCATCGAGCGATGAAGACGTACGTGAAATAATATCCAACACTCGGTCCGCTCCCCGTAGAACCAAAGATGCCATACTTGAGCTCATGCCCACTCCCGACGGTCAAGAAGGAGACCTTGGACCATGTTGGCACACTTATGGAGACCTGTACGTGTTCGAGACGGTCTCAGTACGATGTGAAATATAACTAGAACCAAAGCACATACGAAAAGGAGAAGAACCATGGCTGCAAAGCAGAAGAAGAGAGCTGGAATAATGGGTCCTATCATGGTGGGGATGGAGGAGTGACGATAGAAGAAGGTTTAAGGTCCGAATCTGCGACTTTTATAAGGTCTCGCTACAAAAGAATCCAGCGCGTCATTGGAGACAACACAAAACGTGACGTATTTACTAATTGTGTATGTGGCGTTCAGTGGAGTCTAGATACCAAGAATGGGTAGTTATATATATATATTTAAGGTCATGAAAGCCTTTCCTTCTTTGTCACTCGACCAACTTGAAATGCGGGTAAGCGCCCGCATTTACATATGGATTTTGATTCGTTTGGGAAAACTCGGACATAGTTGACCATAGCCGGTCCATAG
>Ga0307509_10002555_pt1 | contig 29237 bp, 38 predicted proteins | sample 10_EM_MG_FD_202245 | JGI IMG/M metagenome (GOLD analysis project Ga0307509, IMG submission 202245) | Populus trichocarpa ectomycorrhiza microbial communities from riparian zone in the Pacific Northwest, United States - 10_EM | ecosystem: Host-associated > Plants > Roots > Unclassified | place...
CACTCCCGAACCCGGTTGCTTTGACGTCTGAGGTGCATAGTGTTTGGAGTCGCGCGCAAGATGAGATTGCGGATGCCGGAAATATTGAACCGTCGTCGAAGAGTATAGACATTGTAAGTCAGAGGTGACAACCATAAAGGGTGCTGCACTAACTACGAAAGATACATCAAAACCAGGCTGGTGTGAGGGCGCAGCTCGTCCATTATATAAAAAATCATATACGGGAATTATACGGACTACCGGGCGACCCCACTGCCATCGCTCGCAGAGTCGAATACCTTCTCGCTGATGACAGGTTCATGTGCCCCTCAAATGGGTATCAGGTGTGTATCCGCCTGTCGCCCGTCGCCCAACCAGGACTTCCAATCACGACTGACTATGACCTGGATGCAGCCTATATCATTCCGGTTCCTCGCGCCTCCGATTGCCGACGCCATCTTTGGTAAGTATTTCAATGGCACGAGACAGCTTGGGATGCTAGACCCGGAATTCATCAATCGTGTCGATGCTACGATGGGGTGTCTCACTAGTACAATCCTGTGCCATCAACTACGCGCATATCGCCTTGGGGTGTATCAGGATCCTCCGGACTTTAAGCCTGACGCAGTTGGAGGTAGGAGACCCTCAATGTCCCCCCCGTCCTTGGTTTTTGTTATGATGACTAACCAATCTTGCAAGACCTTTTCTTATGGCAGAAGAACACCTGGCCGGCAGTACCACAGGTAACGCACGAACTCATGCTCAGGGATCTGCGTGAGACGATCACAGACAGGATCCAGCAAAATCATCGTATGATGCAGGAAAGTTGTGAAGGCTTGGCTGACAATCAGGACGCAGTTCATGCTGAACTGGAGCGTCAGCTATCCAGGCGTCAGCTATCCAGCCGGAATCCGAGACGAGCTGCTGTGCGGGAACAGACACAGCTCAACAATCACGCCGGGGGTTTAGAGCACGACCGGCAGAGTCAAGATGCATCCCAGGGGAGCGAACTGTCGTTTGACTACAACCAGGCGTCGTTCGCCCAGGCGCTTCAGATGCTAGATTCAGATCCGGTGATCCTAGGTAACTCACAGGAGCTGACGCTGGGACTAGGGCCCGAGGGGCCAGCGACCCGGGGTTTCGCCAGTCGGCTATCATTGAGCCTGGACGACTCGCAGGAAAGCAATGCAGGTGTGGGAGAGAATCGTTTTTTGTAGACTTGGCGATGTGTGAACCGTCGAGTTTATGGAATTTGATGTGCAGGAAATGTAAACTATTAGATTTCGGTTGGCCTATCTGTGGAGCCGTGAGGACAATTTGGGGTGTATTTCTGAGCGAGATCTGAGCGAGAGCTCAGAAACGTAGAATCACCGTGGCCAGGGTGTCCTGGACGCCCTGGTTACGGCAGTAGACTAGTAATAATAGAATATCAAGATGCGGATGAGGTTCAAAGTCAAGATACAAGGGGCACCAGTGCCTTGAAGCTATTGTGAATGGCACTGGCACTCAGTAACACAAATGAATAGTAGCGTGATGGAGACAGCGTTGGGAATATCTGTGCAATCATGACGCCGTCGAGAGTATGCATGTGAGCTATCACGACGTCGTCAAGACGGCGTCTGCAATGTGTGTGCTATCACGAAGCCGCTGAAAGTATGCATGTGAGCTATCGCGGCGTTGTCAAGACGGCGTCTGGAATATGTGTGCTATCACGACGCCGTCGAGAGTATGCAAGTGAGCAATCACGATGCCGTCACAACGAACATATGAGCTATTTGGAAGGCATGGGAGCCTATAGCCAGACATGGCAATTGATGCAGAGGGGGTTCAAATATCGCTGTGTAGCATCCAGAAGACTAAGCATCCGGATAGTCTTCCCGATACTAGAGTGGAGTTGGATTCCGCCATGACGAGGGAGGCACAGGACGGAGATCGTCAGGATGCGGGAGAGCTTATGGTCTGAGGGCATCTGGACGCATGCCCTTGGTCGTGGATGTGGTCGGGACGTCGAGGATGCAGGGGGAGCCGGGGAATGGCGTCCGGATGTGACGTTCGGCCGACGTCACGTCCAGAGTAACGGTTAACGTTCTGAGCGTCCTGAGCCTCTGATGCACGGGATGCTCAGGACGCATATAGTAATTTTTGCTGATGTGAGAGGTTGTGCTGAGCTCCGTGGGTTCTGTTAGGAGGGACTGGCGGGTCGAAGATGTGATTGTGATTTGGGAAAGGGTTGTGGAGAGAAAATGGAAGGGGGGGAAAGAGATAGCTTATATAGGCCGCACGAGGATTGTTTTAGTGGGGTTCGCAGGATTGTACCCTGTACCAACTTGAATATTGATATCTTGAAAAGTGATGTGATCCAGGCACAAAGTCATACCCTAGATAGGCTTCAGATAAGGTTTTAAGCTGCAACGGAGCCACTTCCAAGCTGTATTCAAGCCACGACCCGCGAGCCAAGACAATTCCAAACCGGTTCAGTCTGCCCACAATAGGGTTAGCATCCTCTTAACTAAGAATAGGTTTCACAAGTTAAACGATAAATACCGGTTGTGTTAGGTGGTAGCTTCGGCGTGAGGTATTCCGACAGCTAGGACCTTAATCGTAATTATATCGGAGAACTTGTTAAGAAGAGACCAGTAATGTAGGCTAGATATAATGATTCACTTCAATATGGATAGTCGAAGTATTGGTAACGCTATAAAAGTGTAGACAACTTATTATATTGATAAAATCTCTTCTCCGTGCTTGTTGATCTCGATCTACTCCGGGCTCTTGCCCGCCTCTTATACCCTTTCCCGGGGTACATCTATGTATCATACTAGCGAAGTACCTTTTCCAACTTCTCCTAGTTTCCGTGAATGTGCGAACACCGTTTGACCCTGAGTTCTCGCACACCACTTTGGCTTTAATCATTGCCCAAGCAATTGCGTCCAATTTCTTGTTCTCAATTCTTATGCCATATGAACTTGGTCTGTATATGCAGCATGGCTCGCTATCATACCACTCGTTCCTTCCGGACATGTTGTGATCAACATTTCTCATACCGGGTAATCATATGCTTACGTCTTAGATATCAGACTACATATCTCGGTCGGCTTAACTTTGAAGCGCCATAACTTCTTATCCAACCGTTCGCACCTCGCCATTCAACTTCTTGCTGATAGAGAAATATTTCTTCTATAGTAATCAGCGAAAAACCGTCCGTCGCATGGCTCATGCGCTTGCGTAGAGACTGATAACGATCCGTTTTGTAGTTGTAATAACTATGACGGGGGTGTGAGTCGAACACGTGACCTTCGGAAGAAGTCACTGGTTGTTCCGACGGCGCTTGTTCGTGTGCGTCAAGGTAGGGTAACGGTGCCTTGTAAATCCTTATGGGGAGTCCATGCCCCTAACAGGTTGGCAGCTTGAATGTCCGGACATGTTAGTTATCCGACTCAACAAACTTGAAGTTACCCGATTTACCCCTTGAAAGAAACCTACCTTTTACTTTGAAAGATACTAAGTCCCGTGCAGTCCGTCTGCCCATCAGCTCACGCATCCACCAGACTACTTGAAAGAGAAACAAACAAACACCACACACGATGACCTTCAAGACAACAAAGTGTCCTTATTGCAGGCGACATTATCAAGAAGCCGCTGCATACGAAAAACACCTTCCCCCAATCTATCTTGATATCCTTCTATCACACACAGCGATTGCACACGCAGCCTCCTCCACCGCACAACCTACTTTCGTTCGTGATGAACCTGAAAACATGACCGACTCAGACTATGAATCTGGTCCTGAGCTCCAGATCGCCGATATCCATACACCAAGTGGTGAGATAGATGATATGCACAACGATTCAGAAACAGAAAAGGTCTCCCACCCATCGGTCCACGCGCGCCATTCGGGTCAAGAAACTATTCCCGGTGCCGGCAGACCTCTCGGTGAGGTTGCTAGCTATCCCGAGCTCAACACGGCCATGACCGATTACCCTTGAAGCCCTTTCTCATCTGAAGACGAGTTTAATTTGGCGAGCTGGGTTGTCCAGAGTGAGGTAGCCAAGTCGCAGATCGACGCGTACGTTGCCCAAGGTTTGGGCGGTATGGATAGCAGATCATTCCGGTCCGCGTATACCTTGCGACAATACCTCGAAGTACTGGACCCATTTCATCAATACTTGGTGTGGGCGGAAGCGAGTATTGATGATGGTGGACATGCAACAATCTTCTATTATCGAAATATTATTGACTGTGTCGGCTACCTCATCCACCAGGTTGCGTATACCTCGGAGATAGCTTACGCATCTATTCGAGAATCTGATTCAAGTAGGGCGAGATTATATTCAGCGATGTATACGGCAGACTGGTGGTGGGATATACAGGTATGAGATAGGTCCTGACAGGTCTTGGGAGAGGTGTTTCCCGTGCTAATAGCCCATTGCATTCCTTGGTAGAAATCTTTGCCTGCCGGGTCAACAGTGGTTCCCATTATCAGATTGTCAGAGCAGACGTACCTTACCAATTTCTCAGGAGATAAGAAAGCCTGGCCAGTATACATGACGATCGGCAATATTCTTTCATGGACGAGAAACAGCCCTGCCAAGATGCCAATCCTGCTTCTGGCATTGCTTCTAGTACCCCCAAAGGTTACTAGCCAATCAGCATGTGCCAACGAAGTCTAACAGCAGACCAATGCAGATACCCTCCGGGGTGTCTTCGATCTTGTCCTGGCACCATTACAGCTAGTTGTCCAAGAAGGAACGGTAATGGATTGTGCGGACCGCAAAACACACCTTTGTTTTCCCATTTTGTTGGCCTGGATCGCCGATCATGCTGAGCATGCAGCCTTGCCAGGAATAGGCAGTAAGTCATGCCCAAAGTGTGAGGTTCCGTGCGAGGAGCTCGGTGGGGATCCGCGGTGAAATCCATGAGACACGCGACTACATGCCATATAGGGAGCAAGCCTTGAGGCATGAGCCGGCAGAAGCGGCCGGCATTGCAGAATACTTTCAGAGGTTGGGTGTCAAGATAGGAAACAATGTATTCATTGGACTGGAGCAAGTGAGCCCCGTGGTGCTACACAAGCCAGACCTGTTGCACAACATTTACCTTGGCTAATTCAAACATCTGCAAAAATGAATCTTGCCTCTGAGGCGGGGGCGCTGCGTCCAAATGCGTCCAATATTTGTGTTTCCATCCTCTGCCTCCGGACGCCATTCCCAACACCGATTGCGTCCTGACGTAACATCGGACCATACCGACATCCTGCCGGCTACGCACATCTCCTCCTCTTCTCCCCCCCCTTACCTCACGTCGTGACGTCTCCTTTCCTCCCTCCCATCTCCGCAGCATGTGGCCGCCTCCCCAAAGTACCCCCATTTTCTTCTGCTTCCGGGCGGCCTCATAACAACTTGCCCCGGATCTCACCCTAGTCATTCCTGCCAGTGTGCCTCCTCCAAGTAGTACTACTAGGCTCGTGCATAATTTGTTTGTTTCTACTAGATGTTTCTATTCCTCTATCTCTATATCTCTATATACCTGTCTATTATACGCGTTTATCCTCCAGTTGTGATCATGACCCTACATCTCGGTCACGGAGTGATATAGCCCTCATCTGGGCTACATCGCTCCACGAGTTAAGTTTATCAAGCCCCCTCCGTGATTCTAATTGATCTCGTTCAAAGTGCTTAAATGGATCTTACTGTTGACAAGCCAGTGGCGGTCTATCTTCGGTATGCCATGCGCGATGCTTATGATCGTCCAGATATCCACAATTGTCAGCTCCCGGGTGACCACTCTGAGCTGAATGGTTACCAGACCTGTACCTCTGACTGACGTCCAGAGTGTACCACGCTCATGAATTGAACCCCGGCGAGGCGATAGACCGTATCCTGCTGCATATAGGCCGACCGGATTTTGAACATAGCTATGAGCCTGGCTGCGAGATGACCCCTGAGCGCACCATACGTATTCTGCCCACCAGCCTGTATCCAAATGCAATGGTTCCGTCTGGTCTGGTTACAGAAGAGTCGACAATCCGTGTATCGGGCCACCTGTATGTCGTAAACACTAGACTCCTAGAAAGCAAGAACCAGGATCTCCAGTTGCGTCAGTAGTTCCACTGGCAAAGTTCGAAGTATCGCGGGATTGTTCAGCAGTCGGCACTCGGGAGGCAGGCTCAGTCGGCTATATCTTATCAATTCCCGACAAATTGTCTCTGGCGATATATGGCAAGCTCTGCAAAAATCAACGACGTCGTGGATATTATCCCGACCTCCCTTCAGAATCCGACAATGGTCTGGTAGGGTTGGCGCAGGTCTGGTCTTCTCTAAATGGTCGACTACCTCAGTGGGTAAATCAGCTCCTGCACATTGAAGGAATTCCAAGTTCAAAAGTCTCATGCGGATCACATGTTGTCAACCGTAGCTGCTTAGTATCTGTCTTGCTGCTTCAATTTTATTTAAGCATCGCCATCCATCCTTGATTTTCTCCTGATGTGCGAGCTCTCCATACTCGGTAGAATACATGGGAATATTGCCGAACTTGTAGATGTGATCGCGAAAGTGACTTATTAGATGCATCTTAACAAAGTTGAAATTAGATTTGGAATGGATTAATTCCATATGTTGGTCGTTCTCTTTTTCACGATCGTCGCCACGGATTCGGCGCCGTTGGGATGCTGGCACTTGCTCCCTCAACTGGGCTGTCTGACTACGCAGCTGTTTGCGCAGCTCACCAGCCTTCTCTTGCGTCCGTTTGGATATGCCAAACTCCATGAAGATGGCTTTCGTCTCGTGGAACTGCGTTGCATATTCTTCCATCTAAGAGGGAGCCTCACGTGTGCGACTTTGGTATTGAGCCATCATGTTGAAGTCATGGAGTGAGCTGACACAGGTAAGCGCACATCTGAAAGGTTGTACCTGAGTACTATCAGGCTGACTCAACACCACAGCGAGAACTCCTAACACACAACGCCCCTGATTCCTCATCTCTTTTCCTTGCCACTGTGTAACCTCTCTGTAGCCCTTTTTGGGGACAAAGAATCTCAGGTAAGGTGGCAAAGCTTTCCAGCCGTTGTCGGAGGCCTGCTGTCGCGCATTCTTTTTGAGAAATCCCTGAATCTAGTCTATCATGTGCTTGAAGAGTCCTAGATAAATAGTATGTAGCATATCCGGCTTGTGTAGATCAGGCGTCGAAACTCTCCCAAGCCCTTGAAACCCGTTTTGCCCTATCTTGATACCATGAGTTTCATTCGTGTAGCGAGCCTGACCAGGGTCGTGGGTCTCGGAATCCAGGGATTGGTTCTCACGTTCGTAGCGTGCGTATCTTGCATAATCTCTAGCACGATGATGGCCAGCTCAGCTTCCTCATTCTTCTGGTAGGACCTCACATTTAGGACAGGCGTTGGATTTAATCCCATGTAGGGTAACCTTTTCCATATGGTCCGCAATTCACCCTGACATGATCGGGAAGCATCTCCGGATCTTGCCGTCAGCACAATCCATTGGGGCGCTATCCCACGCTGCACCGTTCAAGGGCACGAAAATGAGTTCGAATACACCACAGTGTGTGTTGGCATTTATCAGTCACTGGAGTTTGTCGGCCCTAGAGGACTTTGCGAGCTTGAGCGGAATGAGCAATAGCCCAAGAATAGAATCGCCATTCATCCAGGTCTGTTAGGTATTGTCAACGGAAGATTTCCCATCGTCATATACACCGGCCATGCTTTCTTGTCTCCGGCGAGGTTGGTGAGATTTGTCTAATCTGACATCCCAATGATTGGAACCAGAGTCGCCCCTTCCGGGAGTGTTTCCTGTGATCAATTAGTATGCTTTCAGATAAAAGAGGCTACGCAGCAGTACTTGGATGTCCCACCACCAGTCCGCCGTATGCATTTCTGCATATATTCGCTGCTCTGGTCGTATTCATGACATAGCGCATAGATCAAGTCATCCTGATAGGATAGCTGGCGAAGAAGATATCCCACGCAGTCTAGGACGTTCCGATAGAAGAATGGTAATGTTCTCTCAACGTCCTCAACATGTCCTTCAAACCATTGCACATATGGGCTATAAGGATCTAAGTGTCAGAGAAGATTCTCCAACGTATGCCTAGAGCTATAGCTGACTGATGTCGAGTTTGAGATACGATTCGAAAAGTAATCATTGATCCGGGTCTTTGAGACTTTGCTCTCAATGAACCAACATGCAAGTTTAAAACCATGTGCACAAGCAAACAGTGCCCATTGGATCTCGCACATATCCCTGCATTCTTCATTATACTCTTTAACCTCTCCAATGGCTTCCCCGCTGCCTGGATAATCCTCCTGTTCCGCAGCGACTGGGTATGGGTTGTCCTCGAGTACTTCTGTTTCGGGTTCCCGCATAAACGTATCACGAGGTGCGTCGCACTCACTACCCAGTGTATCACTAGCAGGATCTGACTCATAGTCAGAATTGGAGTGTTCGAACTGTTCGTTGGCATCAGATAGGTCGGTTCCCTGGTCATTAAGGACGTCCGCAGGTGCCAGTGGATCCCATATGGTCGATGCGAGTACGATATCGAGATTTGCATGCGCACTTCGCAAGTGTGTCTCGAATCCGACAGCACGCTCGTACCTTTTGCGACAAAATGAACATTTGACCGGCATAATGGAATTCTGTGCGGCCAATTTGGAGAGTCCAGTATTGGTGATAGTAGTCGGATGTTGTCGTTGGCTAGATGTTAACGCGTGAGGATCACTTGGAAATGCTGGGCCTAGGGCTGTGCACACTGATCTATCACTAGCGGTTGAACAGGTTTAGCGTTGTGTCGCGATCTGACATGGTATCAGCTGGTTATCATCTTGCGTTCCAATAGACAGGAAACGACTGAAACACTAATGGAGGCCCGAGGTGTCAGTTCTTAATGCATCTTAATTCTTGAAAACAATTTACACAATTCATGATTCTTTCAAACCATCTTGAATGTCTGAGAGTTGTATATATAATGTGCGTTGATCATGACAGCAGCAAGTTCATACCAAGGATAATTCGACATCCACAACATCCACAACATCCACAACATCCTCTATATTCACAAGACTAGGATCTTCAAATCAACTATCAATATAAACAAACCCTCAACGGACATGGCGCATAACATCAACATGCAGTATGTATTCATGCAAAATGCCAGAGTCCTTGTGACAGGACAGACAGATCAAGTTCGGCCTAGTTCTCTTCAAGGGGTAATCAGCATGCATCACACCAACCCAGTCAGTCGAGCGGTTAGTACTCAGAAGCTAAACATGGGCTTCACACAAGTCCAGGCTCAAAAGAAAATGTATACAGAGTGGCGGAACTGTGCGAAACATCCGATGATAGCAAGGGGCTTTGCGCCACCAGGGCGAATGGCCAGAACTTTCCCTGACGACAACTTCCTGCCAATATACACAGGTATGAGGACATTGCGTCCTGCCTGCGATCACATCGTCTCCGAAGTGGCAGCCAATGATATGCATCGTCTAGTGGATATCGAGGAGGCAGTCGTGGAACTGGTTAAGCACAGTTGCCGGAAGTTGAATGTACATTAATGAGGACGCTTGGGGCAAACTTAAGATCATTTCTGGCGGGGGCAGGGTTTGCAACCGCAATCGCGGCAACAGGCTGCACATTCAACATGTCTGTTAAGATACGCTGATGTTTTTTTGCTATGTCCTTTAGCAAAAATTCAAGGCATTCGGTGAAACGTTCACCACGGAGGTTATTATCCTGCCAGAGTCCCGCCCTGCAGCTAACAGGCTGGAGGGTAATAGCATATTCCTGGATCGCCGCCCATTGGGCGGCTGTACTCTGCTTCCCACGCGTGATCCTGTCTTGCTCCATCTTAAGTTTCATAGGATTTCGCCAGGCTTTATACTGCTGACCATAGGTTCGTGGGTGGGGGAAGCTGCAAATGTGCTTACATCAGTTGACATCGCCGGCCTTTTCAAAAGCCCGCGGTTTTTCAAAAGTGAGACCAACCTTGGAGGCTGCCATTGTAATAATGGTCCTGGGTGGGGGTCGTTGCTGGATCGGAAAGAGGCTTTTTTTAAACAAAAAAGGTCCCTGAGCGGATGAAAGGTGACCACTAGCAGATCCTGATACGTTTGAGGATGAAGGATTGTGGAAGAGCGGAAAATGGAAATTGGGCGCGCCTAGCGGATGGTAAAGGGAGTTCTGCTGATCGTAAACGGCTGCGAGAGAAGGTTATTAGCTAGGGAAATGCAGATAGGTAAATCTCAAATGAGCTGAGGATATACTACTGGTGCTGCGGACGAGTGAGAGGTTGTGCTGAGCTCCGTAGGTCTTGTTAGGATGGGCTGGCGGATCAAAGATGTGATTGTGATTTGGGAAAGGGTTGTGGAGAGAAGATGGAGGGGGGGGAAAGAGAGAGTTTATATAGGCCGCATGAGGATGGTTTTAGTGGGGTTCGTAGGATTGTACCCTGTACCAACTTGAGTATTGATATCTTGAAAAGTCATGTGATCCAGGCACAAAGACATACCCTAGATAGGCTTCAGATAAGGTTTTAAGCCGCAACGGAGTCGCATGCAAGACGCATGCGAGCTGCGACCCGCGAGCCAAGACGCTTCCAAACCTCCTCAGTCTGCGCAAATACCGTAGGGTTAGCATCTGCTTAACAAAGAATATGTTTCACAAGTTAAACCATGAATACCGGTTGGCAGCATGCATGTCCGGACCTGTTCGTTATCTGACTAAACAAACTTGAAGTTTCCCCATTTACCCCTTTGAAGAAACCTACCTTTCACTTTGAAAGATACTTAGTCCGCTGCAGTCCGTCTGCCCATCAGCGCACGCATCCGCCAGAGTACTTCAAAGACAAACAAACAAACACCACACACGATGACCTCCAAGACAACAAAGTGTCCTTATTGCAGGCGACGTTATCAACAAACCGCTGGATACAAAAAACACCTTCACACAATGCATCTTGATATCGTTCTATCCCTCAATACCATTGCGGACGCGGCCTCCTCCACATCACGACGTACTTTTGTTCGTGATGAACTTGAAAACATGACTGACTCAGACTACGAATCTGATCCCGGGCTCCAGATAGCCGATATCCATACCGCAAGTGGTGAGATAGATGATATGCACAACGATTCAGACACAGACGACGTCTCCCACCCACCAGTCCGCGCGCACCATTGGGGTCAAGAAACTATTCCCGGTGCCGGCAGACCTCTCGGTGAAGTTGCTGGCTATGCAGAGCTCAACAAGGCCATGACCCATGACCCGTGGAGCCCTTTCTCATCGGAAGACGACTTTAATTGAGCGAGCTGGTATGTCCGGAGAAAGGTAGCCAAGTCACCGATCGACGCGTACTTTGCCCAAGGTTTGGGCGGTACGGATAGCTGATCATTCCAGTCCGCCTATACCTTCCGACAACACCTCGATGAACTGGACCCATTTCGTGAATCCTTGGTGTGGGCTGAAGCCAGTATTGATGATCGTGGACATGCAACAACTTTCTATTATCGAAATATTATTGACTGTGTCCGCTACCAGATCCGCCAGGTCGCGTATAGCCCGGATATAGTTTACGTACCTATTTGAGAATATGATTTGCGTAGGGTGCGATTATCCTCCGAGATGCATACGGCGGACTGGTGGTGGGATATACTGGTTTGAGATAGGTCCTGACAGGTCTTGGGAGAGGTGGTGCCAGTTCTAACAGCCCATTCCGCTCCTTGGTAGAAAACCTTGCCCGCCAGGTCAACAATGGTTCCCATTATTGGATTGTCTGACCAGACGCACCTTACCAATTTCTCAGGGGATAAGAAAGCCTTGCCAGTATACAGGACGATCGGCAATATCCTTTTGCGGACAAGAAACAGCCCTGCCAAGATGCCAAACGTGCTTCTGGCATTGCTTCCAGTACCCCCAAAGTTCACTGGCGAATCAGCCCGTGCCAGCGAAGCCCAGCGGCAGACAAATGCGGATACCCTGCTGCCTGTCTTCGATCTTGTCGTGGTACCATTACCCCCGGTTGCCCATGAAGGAACGGTAATGGATTGTGCGGAAGGCAAAACACCCCTTTGTTTTCCCATGTTGTCGGCCTGGATCGTGGATCATCCTCAGCATGCAGCCTTGCAAGGAATAGGCAGTAAGTCATGCAAAAAGTGTCAGGTTCCATGCGAGGAGCTCAGTGGGGATCCGCGGCGGATATATGAGACTCGCGACTTGAGGCGATATCGGGACAAAGCCTTGAGGCATGAGCTGGCAGAAGCGGCCGGCATTGCAGAATACTTTCAGAGGTTGGACGTCAAGATAGAAAACAATGTATTCATTGGACTGGATCACGTAAGCCCCGCGGACCAACCCAAGCCGGACCTCTTGCACAATATCTACTTTGGCTTATTCAAATATATGATGGAGTGTGTGGAAGGATTCCTGAAAAAGGATAAATCACAACAGGGGTACGACAATGCTTGGAAATAAATTCCTTCTTACCCCGAATTCAGAGTACCGCAAAAGCCCTATCGCGAAATCACACCATGGCAGGGAAAGGAGATGCACAATCTCGGCCGTTGTATTTCAGCCGTATTGGCGTCCGCATTGCGAAATCCGGACTGTTCTCAGTATCATGATTTCAAGAGCTCTTTGAAGTGTGTTACCGCGCTGGTTGATTTCTGTCTCATGGCTCAATATCGGAGTTATACACCAGATACACTTTCCTACATGGAAAGCTACCTGCAGACAATTGACCTGACAAAGGACATTTTTCTCAAGTTCCGTACCTCGAAGGCTACTCGCACCCGAGCAGATCACCAGGTTCGGGAGCTAAGGGAACTGATGGCGGATCAGCGTGCTAAAGAAGTCCACCATAGAACCGTTGCTAATCGCCGTCGACAGGCTGATCAAGAGAGGGTTGAAAGGTCCGATCGGCGGGCGGATTTGATACGCCCTGAGAACCACTTCAACTTCATCAAGATGAACTACCCGACTCACTTTGCCTCCCACGTACGGGTTTTGGATCCATATCAATGTATTCCACAGAGATCAGTGAACTAGCACATAAGGATCAGATTAAAGATGGATACTGCAGGTCAAACAAGAATGACGCCGCCCGGCAGATCTTGTAGCAATATGGCCGCCAACATGCCCTAGGAATGAGGTTGCAGACTATCGAGGCACTTTTGAAAGTTAAAGGTGTAATCGTGGCTGAAGAGAGTGGTATGGAAATGCCGGCTGTTTCAAGTCACAGTAACCCTTGCGGGTTTCTTAAAGGCCGTATGAAGATCACCAGCACACTGACCAAACTATGCGCAACCCTCAATATCCATTATTCGGACATGATGCAGGAGATACTACGTTTTACTAGGCAGACTGCTGTGGACAACGTGCAGTTGCCAGATGACCCCACCGAACTAGGGTTACTCCCTGTAGAAGGATTTGCTCAGCTTGAAATTCCAGTGGCCGACTTTCAGGAAACTGACAGGTTCCAGATCCACTGGGCCCGCTGCACTGGAACAAAGGCATTCCGTAACGGTGGTCCAAGAAACGATTGGGTATTGGTCCAGACTGGTGGGGAAGCGAACTATAGAGATTTACGAGGACGGGTGGTGGCTCGGTTGCTAGCACTTTTCAAGATCAGTAATATTCTCAGTGAGGCGGGAGCCGTCCATCGGTTGGCATTGGTTTGCATACTCGATCAGGTGAATAGTCGCAGATTTCGCATTGCGAGCGGACCTGTGCGAGTCGGCAGGCGGGTCAATGGTCGAGACATGCGAATAGTAAGTATAGGGGCAGTGATCGGACAGGCGCAGGTAATGCCTAGCCGGGAGAGGCAATGGATAGTGGATCACAGGATTGATCTGCGGACGTTTCATGAAATATAGTAAATTATTCTATCCAATTATGTAGAGTATTTATACGAGTTAAGGCTGGGGACTTAAGGTGGCAGTTCCCATTTTGAGTGTCCGGCTTCAGAGCGACGGGAGTACTACACAATCCACTGGCGGTTATGGGCATATTTTAAATACCTTGAATTGTTTTTGCGTGAATATGCGGCCAAGTTGAAGCCGTACACTTAAGATGGCAGTGACCATATTGAGTGTCCGGGTTCAACTCCGCCGAGGGAGTACTACACAATCCGCTGGCTTTTAAGGGAATATTTTACATAGGTTGAATTGTTTTACATGAATATGCAGTCAAGTTGAAGCTGTACACTTAAGATGGCAGTGACCATATTGAGTGTCCGGGTTCAACTCGGCCGCGGGAGTACTCCACAATCCACTGGCGTTTAAGGGAATATTTTAAATAGGTTGAATTGTTTTGCATGAATATGCGGCCAAGTTGAAGCCGTACACTTAAGATGGCAGTGACTATATTGCTTGTCAGGCTTCAACTCAGCCGGCCGGGGTACTACACGATCCGCGGGCGTTTAAGGGAATATTTTAAATAGGTTGAATTGTTTTGCATGAATATGCGGCGAAGTTGAAGCCGTAAACTTAAGATGGCAGTTCCCATATTGAGTGTCTGGCTTCAACTCGGCCGCAGGAGTAATATACGATCTGCAGGCGTTTAAGGGAATATTTTAAATAGGTTGAATTGAGTAGGCGGCCGAGTTGAAGCGGGCAACTTAAGGGAGATATTGTCTTAGAAAGTGTCCGGCTTCAACTCCGGTGCGTGAGTTCTGCCGATGATTAATAATTCCAATTTATTCTCTCTTGTGGCAAAGCCAACCAAAGTAGGGTGTCTCTATGGCGGCCCCCACGGGTGTCTTGTGAACAGTAAGGCAATTATGACAGTGACAGTAGGGCGCTGGCTAAGAAAAGAGCAAGGTAGGATGTCAGCGAACCGGAGCGGATAGATCTAGGTCGCTAGAGGTGAGAGGCGATCTGGAAGGGCCGCCGGATGCGTGCAGTTGGTAAGAGTAGGCAGGAGGCCTGTAGACGAGAAGATAAGGGGGCGGATACAACAGGAAGGCGCTGGGAGAGGGTGTGGTTGCAAGGAGCGCGTCGGACCCTTTCGAGTGAAACTGAGGCGTCCGTGCGCACTAGACGCAAGAGATGAAAGGCAAAGAGGGCTCAGGAGATCCGGAATGAAGGCAGGCGAAGAGCGGACTGGCTTCGTCCGGACGCGGGCTCGATACTTCTGCTGAAAAAGGTTCTTTTGCTGATGAAGAGATGTTATCAATTTAATAAGTTTTTATCTTATCATTACCAATACTTCGACAATCTATCTCGAAGTATACCATTATATCTTGCCTACATTACTCGTGTCTCCTTAACGAGTTCTCCGATATAAATCGATTCAGGTCCTAGCTGTTGGAATACCTCACGCCGAAGCAAGCACCTAACAGTTACCAATACGCCAACGATCTATCCTCATGTATACCATTATATCTAGCCTACATTACTTGTGTCTTCTTAGCGAGTTCTCCGATATAAAGCCATTCAGGTCCTAGCTGTCGGAATATCGCAAGCCGAAGCCACCACCTAACAAAGACTGAGATCAATGTTGACTCCTGTAACCTTTCCGAGGGAACAACATCTGGATGGCGTCATAGGTCACAGACGCCTCGCAGACAGGGAAAGGGTGATTGACCCATCGTGCGAATCTCAACCACCTCTGGATCACAGGAGGTACCTCTCGTTAGATGTACACCAGCAAATCCTTGACGCATAATCCGTGGTAGAGCCTACAGTCATCCGACCTTTCTGTCATCATGCTTGAGATATTCGTTTCCCCTAGCCACCCATAGTGGTATCACATCTGGTGTCAGATCCTGGAGTCCAGTAGGAGGACGGGGAATCCCACGACCGGGGCGGCCTAGGCCGGCCCCAGATTCACGGCGAAATACCGTTACATGGGTGGAGGGGACCATATTAGAGCAGGCGATGGCGCTGATACTCAGGTACAGACTTTTGGATAACCCACTGCTGAACCCGCTTACTTTGACATCTGAGAAATACCCAGTATCGGAAAAGGGGCTGGAGACGATATCCGATGCTGGGAATATTGAGCCATCGAAGGTGAGTGCGAAGCAGGGAGGTTGACTCAGCCGCAGGTGATACGACGTAGAGACGGTCACTGACGGTGACAGCTCCGTCAAAAACATACTGCAGTGCGAGTGCAATTCTTGTATCATGTGAAGCATAATATCAGACAGCTATACGATCTTGCGCCAGACAATCCTACCGCCATGGCGCGCAGGCTTGATTATCTACTAGAATGGGACAGGTTCATGTGCCCACACCATGGAGATAGGGTTGGTTCCAGCCATTGGACTTGGGCGGACAAGACTAATTGCGGAACGAATGTAGGAGTTAACCTTCAGGTTCCTTGCCCCCCAGATTGCGGACGCTATATACGGCAAGTATTTCTACGGAATCAAAATGCAAGGTATGCTGGACCCTCAATTTCTGAAACGCATCAATGGTACACTGGTCTGTCTGACATGTGCAATACTGTGCCATTCGCTACGGGCACTGCAAATGGCGGTATACAAGAAACACCCCAACTTCAATCCTGAAGTAGTTGGAGGTGTGAGACCCGGAATCATTGCCTGTTTTGTTGATAACCGAGTCTACTAATCATGAAAAACGCAAGATATTTTTATCCAGCTGAAGCACACATGGCGAGGGTTCGCCCGGGCGACGCAGGACATGTTTATATTAAACCTTCATGGGAAGATCCCCCTGAGGCGCGAGAAACAGCATAGCATCCGGCAGGAGCAGAGAGCGGGCTTCTCCGATCGTAATGACGCCTTCCATGCAGAACTGAAGCATCAGCTAGGCAACCAGACTACGCGAGATTCTGCCCTACCGAGACTCATGCCGATTGCCACCCCCGTCGGCGGCCAAGGGGGGCTCAAGGATAGTTAAAATCAGTCGCAGGAGGCCGAAACATCACTGGATCTCAGGCAAACGTCGCTTGAATGGGAGCTAATGTTTCTCAATTCGGATGGGTCGAATTATGGGAGTCTTGACAGCGCAGGGGCGGGCCGTGGCCTCTCAAATAAGCAAGCGGTTATCCCTCAGCCTGGAGGATTCCCTGAGCGGAGAAGCAGGGCCGGTGGCATCAGGGGCGCTGGAGGAAACTAGTGGCCGGCAGGATGGTACGAATACCACGGAGGGTGCTTAATGGGAGGTGGTACATGTAGGTAGATTTGACTTTTTTTTCTAGTAATGGGACACGCAGAAGCGGCGGTAATAAAGGTCATAGGCAATAGTCATCTAGTATCATAGTAGATACTGTAGTATAGGGTGTCGGGATGACTGCAAAAGATTATGAGCAATATCACGATAATTTTGGGAAAACGCACTTGAATCTAGAACATGGGACAGGGTGAGGAAGAGGTCCTGAATAGTGGGTATATGATCAGCGCATCAGGATCGAGGGCGGGAGTATCGTGAGTCAGGAAGCAACAAGAAGTAACCGGCATCTGGAAGGATCATGTAAATAGTGCGGAGGGTATAGGTATCAGGATTGGGACGGCGGATACAACAGACGCTGTGATAGCGTCAGACGACGCTGGCGTAGAGTCGGAAGGCGTCAGTACGCACAGGACGTAGGGGGCATTCCTGGACGTTATCAGGATGCAATGGGACGTTGAGCGAATCTTCAGGATGCGGCGTCGGATGGACCTCGCATCCAGAATGTGAGTTTACGTCCTGTGCGGCCTGTGCGTCCTGTGCGTCCTGTGCGTCCTGTTCGTCCTGTGCATCCTGTGCGTCCTGTGCGTCTGACGCACAGGAAGAGGAATAAATGGTTTGCTGATGAAGGTGCTGAGTAGTACTGATTCACTGTTCGGAGATGAGAGTAGATACTCCTAATCCTCTTTGGGCGTCCTGCGTGCTTTCCGTGCAAGCTCATTTTCAATCACTGCTGATTGCAGCTAGCTTTCGCCCAGGCGGCGACATTAGCGCCACCATCATTTCGCTTATTTTTCCCAATGCCCGACACCTGCGTGTCGGACCTATGAAAGTCTTGAATTTCAGCTCCAAAGCCCAACTTGAACCTTCACAATCGCAGAGCCCCATTGTGTAGGGAAATCTCCTACATCGGACAGCGGGTCCCGTCTAACTATGCTGACAACAGTATGATGTGCCCTACCAATGTTGCGATTGTCTGCGTCGCGGGCCCGGCCACGATGGCAATTATTCCAATACCGATGGTGTGCAATTCTTTCCCTCTCATACTGTGTGATTGTCTGTGCATGGTTATATCCGGTCAGGCGTCAATCGCCTGCGTCAGATTATTGACAAGGCAGTATTCCTTGAATACTGTTTCGGTTGGTGGTGATGATTCGATGCTGGGAGATGAGAGTAGATACTCATAATCCTCTTTTCGCGCGGTGAGTGTCTTAGGAACAGCCCTCGTCGCTAACTGATACTGCTCGCCGCTAGATTGTGGCTGTCCGGCGATGTTAGCGACAGCTGCCTTGCATTTATTATTTCTCACGATAGACCAGTGAGTCGTAATGCCTGAACCACGGATATGGTATTGAAAGTTTAAACCCCGTTGCGCAGGCACACCCCACCCTTTCATACCGAGTGATGGTATCTGAGCCTACCACACCCCTAAATCCTAGCGTACAGGTATAAGACCTAACGAGTCCTCTTCGACGAAAGGAAAATACTCACTCCTCGCTTCCACCAGACTCAACACACATCCAATTGTCATATTGACTCCAATCTTTCCCAATGTTCACTATGCAACCTATATCCCACATGCATCTGAATTCGAGCAGTCAGCCTGCACGCCGGGTAGGCAATCTTACTGGGGGCAGGGGCGACATCATACCTTACTCCAAGGAGTCGAGTCAACCAACTCCAGGAGTGGGAAATCTGAGCCAGCGAAGGCGTGAAGTCAGACTCCATAGGATTGAATCAGCCAAGTTTACGAGGGGGCAATCTGAAAGGGCGTAGACGCGTCATCGTACCAGCGGATAGGCTGTCCAGATCGTTAACACAACAGACCGAATCTGGCAGCTCCAATCGTGCTGAATCATCAGGTCGCAATTCTTGCCCACCCCCAATTGCGAGACGGCTTGTAGGATGACCAGCAAAGCGCCTCCGGAGCAGCCCAACTCAGACCACAGCATATACTGAACCTGACATGGAGGCTGACGGACAAGGGCATATGGAACCCGTCCGCCTCTGCGACGATTGCAGCGATGAGTACCAGATGGCACATCCGGGGGACGAAAGCGAACCGGACATCGAACCTGAAGGTGAAAACAGCCGTTGTGTCGATGAGGCAACCCCTAGACGTCGTCGTGGGCCACGATGGGTGGAGACACGTGGAAACAATCACCCAAGGACCGTGCGAATTTCGACCAACACTGGTTCATAGGAGGCAGCAATTGTCTCACGGACGCCAGCGGCCTGTATGACGATAACTCCCGGTAGAGCCTTGTCCACGGCGATATTCCCGTTATCAAGCGTACCACAGTATTCGTCCCCACTTGGCCTCCGTAGCACAACAATGTCTGGTATCAGGAGCTCGAGTCCACCAGGCGCACCGAGTACAAGAGGCACTGTGGCTGTTCGGCATGAAATTAATTCACAGACAAACTAGTGTTCGTTACAGGGCCTTTTTTGTTTCAACCCCTGCCCCTGCCCCCGTCCAGGCCCCTGCCCCGTTCAATGCCCCGAACAGCCCCCTGTCAATGAATTTTCTCCCCCCAGGGCCCCGCTTTTTCGTATATTCCCCTCTCCAACATTCCTCTTTTGATACATGATTGAGTAATTGTGTGAGCATATACACGTTCCTAGCATGAATGGACCGAACACCGCCAGGGTTACGGGAGCTGAAACCCCTTTGCCAAGGAGCCCCCTGGTCTTTGGTCCATTCATACCAGGGACGTGTACCAAAAACCACATACCTCAAAGTATATACGGGCATTTATTTGCATGGAATGATTCATACAATATGAACCAGAATAATTCACAACACTGATTGGACGTCCGAGTTGCCTAGTCTAGTAACGTATATTGTCTCAGCAGGCCATACGCCTAATTCATAAGCCCAATTCATACACTCTATTCACAGGTTGAAATCATATGCCGAATTCATAAGCTTTATTCATCCGCTGGTGCCATATGCCCAAATCATACGCCCAAGCCATATGCTCAATGTTAGGTGGTAGCTTCGGCGTGAGGTATTCCGACCGCTAGGACCAAGATCGTAATTATATCGGAGAACTCGTTAAGAAGACACGAGTAATGTAGGCTAGATATAATAATTCGCTTCGGTATAGATCGTCGAAGTACTGGTAACAATATAAAAGTGTAGAATAACTTATTATATTGATAAGATCTCTTCTCCGAGCTTGTTGATCGCTATCTACTCCGGGCCCTTTCCCGCCTCTTATACCCTTTCCCGGGGTACATCTATCTATCATACTAGCGAAGTACCTTTTCGAACTTCTCCTAGTTTCCGTGAATGTGCGAACACCGTTTGACCCTGAGTTCTCGCACACCACTTTGGCTTTAATCATTGCCCTAGTAATTGCGTCCAATTACTGGTTCTCGATTCTTACGCCATATGAACTTGGTCTGTATATGCAGCCTGGCTCGCTATCATACGAGTCGTTCCTTCTAGTCATGTTGTGATCAACATTTCTCATGCCGGGTAATCATATGCTTACGTCTTACATATCAGACTACGTATGTCGGTCGGCTTAACTTTGAAGCGCCATAACTTCTTATCCAACCGTTCGCACCTCGCCGTTCAACTTCTTACTGATAGAGAAATATTTCTTCTATAGTATTCGGCGAAAACCCCTCGGGCGCATTGCTCGTGCACTTGTGTAGAGACTGATAACGATCTGTCGTGTAGTTGTAATAAGTATGACGGGGGTGTGAGTCGAACACGTGACCTTCTGAAAGAAGTCACGGGTTATTCCGACTGCGCTAGTTCGTGTGCGTCAAGGTAGGGTAACTTTGCCCTGTAAATCCTTACGGGGAGTCCGTGCACCTAACACGAGCTCCCCTCTTCAAAGTGTTTGTCCCGAATACTCTATGTCTATTATACAATATATCTTCCATCTCGCGCTCCACATAGTAGGGGTAAAAACCACCAGCCTTTACTTGTCCACTGATGGAAAACCTTTCTTATGTTACTCGACCTCTGTCGGGCCCGGCATCTCCGGGTTCTCTCTATGAAACCTTTCCACCTCTTCCTGCGCGTTCCCCATGCCCTCGGGGGGTTCCCACGTATTGTCATCCTCCGCACAGCCTTTCCATTTCACAAAGTACCGACGCTCTTTTATCGGTTTATTCCTTCCTCGGACCTTTCGCGTATAGGAAATGATCTCACTCTTGACGATCCTTTCTACCTCCCATTGTAAATCTCCCTCGATTTCTGCGGGGTCTCGTGGAGGTTGTTCGCGTGTTGGTCGATTCGAGGCCCGGTAGGGTTCCAACAGGGAAACATGAAACACGGGACGAATTTTCCACCTAGGCGATATTTCTAGCTTGTATGCACGACTTCCTTTCTTCTCTAAGACTTGGAACGGGCCATACAGCTTTGGACTCAACTTCTTCGATGGTCGTTTGGTACGTATGTTTTTCGCATTCCACATTACCAAGTCGCCGACCTCGATGTTGGGTTGTGCTCTCGCCTTTCGGTCATAATATTTCTTCATCGATTCCCGTGTGTTCTCTAGGGTTTGTTTCGCCTGTCGATATATGTCCTGCATCCAGTGAGCATACAATGTCGCACCGGGGTTATGAGCTTCTCTCTCTTTCATCCACTCTGTCTGTGGGTGAAAACCGTAGTTGGCGAAAAGGGGGTCATTTTGTGTGCATTGGTAGCCGAGTTGTTGTAGGCATGTTCTGCTAACGGCAATAGTTGGTACCAGTCGTTCTGATCGTAGTTGACAATTGTTCGTAAGTAGCCTTCCAGCACTTGGTTGGTCCTTTCCGTTTGTCCATCCGTCTGAGGGTGGTACGCCGTTGACATGCACCTTTTAACTACTAGCATTTTGCACAATGATTCCCAGAATTCGCCGGAAAACTTGGCGTCCATGTCCGATATGATTTCGGTCGGTAATCCGTGAAGTTTCCAAACTTCCCGAAGGAAGGTATCAGCAACATCTTTTGCGGTCGCATTCTCGTGGAGGCCGATAAAATGAGCCATCTTGGTGAACCGGTCTAGTACTACCATGATCTGAGTCTTACCCTGCGATTCCGGTAGTTGGGTGATAAAGTCCGTCGATACGGAGGACCAGGCAGCGTAAGGTACTTCTAATGGTTGAAGTAATCCGTACTTGGCATGCCTTGGGGATTTACTGTGTTGACATTCGTCGCAGGATCGTACATAGTCTCTGACCCAATCTGCCAGTTTTTTCCAGTAAAAGTCCCTCGTTACTATCCCAATCGTTTTCTCCTGTCCGAAGTGCCCTGCTACTAATGAGTCGTGACAGCCTTGGGCTATCTCCGTTTGAAGGGCTTCGTCCTCGGGGATGTACAACCGATTTTGGTAATATAGTAACCCGTTCTTTTCAATCCATTCGTCCGGCATCTTTTTCCGGCTTTCTCTTAACCTAACCAGTTCACGTCCTCGGTCCTGCCACTTCTCGTCCTCCTTCCCAGCCGCTCTAATCTTGTCCAGGAATGTATCGTTCATTGTCCGCGTCAGGGCTGCATTGACGTGAGCACTTGATAACATTTCTCTTTCTCTCATTAACCGGGGGTGATAGCTAATATCAGCGGCGCTAAAGAATTCATTTTCGCTTGTATCTGCGTGAAGGAAACATATTCTGACTGTTTCTTCTTTAGCTGTGATGGATCGCTTGGGGTTCATGTCACTTGATCTGAAGCCCATTTTTCCTCGGTCGGTTATTCCCAAATTGTCTACTTCCATGGCGTCGGCATTGGCAACTTTCTCGATTATGAGTTGTGCTATCCGATCTCCTGCTTTGAAAACGCAGTCCGCTTTACCATGATTTCGAAGTATGACCTTGACTTCTCCGGTGTAATCTGCATCTATTACACCACCGCCCACTGCTATTCCCATTTTGCTAGCCATACCACTTCTTGTGGCTAGCCTTCCGTAGGTTCCTTTCGGCAGTCCTATCGCAATACCCGTTTCCACCATTGTCTGTCCTTTCGCTGGTACCAGGCGGTCTGTCAGGGGGTAGATGTCATGACCGGCCGCAAACCGTGATCCTTTCCTCGGGATTGTAGCTTTGTCTGAAAGCTTCATTATCCTGAGGCTTCTATGTTCGCGTTTTTCTGGGACGAGGGCTGTTTCTGCGTTTCGTTTTTGATGAATCACGGAAATTTGAAAATGTTCCGATTTCAAAATCGACTGTTCACTGTGACGAGCTCCCTCCTCAGGACGGTACTCCGGCCGTCTACTTAACGCGTCGGGTTTCCCGCCCCTACTTCCTGGTCGGTAGACTATTCTGATGGTGTAATTCGTCAACTCCTGTGCCCATCGAATTTGTCGCTGGTTCTAAACTTTTTTGGTCAAAAATGATTGTAAATTTTGGTGGTCCGTATATACTGTCACGGGTTCTTCTTCCCCCCAGAGGTACCTTTTCCATTCCTTGAATGCTTCCATTATTGCGAGTAATTACTTGTCATGTATCTCGTAATTTCTTTCCGCACTGTTCAATTTTCGGGAATGAAAGGCCACTGGGTGAAGCCGTCTCCCTTGGTACTGAGACAATACGCATCCAAGCGCAAAGTCGCTTGCGTCCGTTTCAACCACCGTTTTCCTCCCTGGGTACAAATGCGATAATATTCGTGCCGTTGTAAACCTCTTCTTCAACTCCTCAAACGCCTCTTCCTGCTCTCTTCCCCAGTGAAAGTCCTTTGGCTTTCCTTTTAATGTTTCGGTTATTGGCTTGCAAACCTTTGAAAAATCTTTGATGAATCGACGATAAAGGTTTGCGAATCCAATGAAGATCGGAACTTCTTTAACCGACCTTGGGTGTGCCCAATCTTGAACGCTTTTCACCTTCCTATCACTCATGGTGACACCGCTTGTCTTGACAATGTACCCCAGGAACTCGACTTCCTCTTGGTGGAACACCGACTTTTTACCGAGACTGCCAAGTCGTGTTGTTCGAGTCAGTCTAGGACTTTTTGGACTAGCTTAATGTGGTCGTCTATATTTTCGGAGTATATTAGGATATCGTCTAGATAGATGACTACTCCGTGGTCCAAGAATTCCCTGAGGATTTTATTCATCATTGTCTGAAACGTTGCGGGAGCGTTTACCAGCCCAAAAGGCATGACTTTGTACTCGTACTGACCGTATCGTGTACAAAAGGCTGTTTTATGCTCATCGCCTTTCCTCATTCGAATAAGATGATATCCGTCTTTTAGGTCAAGTTTGGTGAATACTTTTGCTCCAGCAACGCGGTCTCGGAGTTCGTCCATGAGTGGCAGGGGCTATTTATTCAGGATCGTCAATTTGTTGAGGTTCCTATAGTCTACGCATAGTCGTAGACTTCCATCTGGTTTTGGAACGAAGAGGATTGAAGCGCCATAAGGGGATTCGCTATCGGCAATTTTTCCCTCAGCCATCATTTTCTTGAGGTACTTGTCCAGATCGTTCAACTGGTGTGCCGACATTGGATAAATCGGACCCCATGGGGGTTCGGCCCCTTCTTTAAGGTTGATGGCGTGGTCAAAAGTCCTTCGAGGCGCCAGCATTCTGGCTTTTTTCTCTTCAAAAAGCTCCTTATACTGCCAATATGGTTTTGGCAGTATCTCCAATTGTTCTCCCTCTTCTTCTTCTCGTTCTATCCATCCCACATACTGTGCTTCCTCATCGTAAGCCACAGTTTCATCCCATTCAAACATATCCGCCACCGCTTCATCTTCTATATGAGCGTGGGACTTTGCTTCTTCAAAGGCCCATTTTCCTGGGTCCGCAATATTTTTAAGGGGGTGCTCATCATGCCACCACCCAAAGGGTATGATCAAGGCATACCTTCCTGCATTCGCAATTTCGCAGGATATCATACTTCGGTGGCCATTGGCACCGATTTCTAGGAGAATAGGATGGGTGTAGAATATTCCTCCCGTAGGCGCCGTTTCACCATCGAAGGTTGTGATTTTTAACGGTGAATCCCTAGCTTTAGTCGGGATTTCAAGTCGTCGTGCGGTGTCTTGGTTCATGAGAAAGATATTTGAACCAGAATCTAAGAGGACGTTTATCGTGTGTTTTGGTCCTTTGATTTCAATAAATGCCTTCCCCTCAGGGCAGGCGTAATGTTTAGGTTTTTTAATGGGTCTAGAGCTTTCGCCCTGTTCTGGATGAAATCTTTTCATCGTCGCGGTTATAAGTAGTGTGGGGGTTTGTTACCGCGCCTGCGCAGTTTCGGCTCTTACAGCCTCCTCAGACAAACTTTTACGATAAGCGTCTACTATTTTGATATCGGGCAGCCCACTACTAGCGGTCTTTACCTCCTGCCGAGGAGTTCCTATATCACAGGAGTGGTGGTTCACTAGAGTACCTCTCGAGTTAGCGACTAGGATGCGCAGTCCTTTATCGTCGACTTAGCCCTCATATGAGACTGTCCCCTGCGACGAGTCCACCGTACCTCCGCCTTCGAGTTTGGTCGTATGCACGCGACCCCCTCAGACACCATTCGTCGGGCATGAACCTTGTGCCCAATAGAGGCGCCCCCAGCTTCTATTTGCCCGGCGTTTTTACTCGGAGGGAAAGTCAGGTTGCCCTGGATTTCGACCCTCCTCACGCGTGTCGTGCAACTCAAGTTCCGTTCCGGCGAATGGTAATCTTCTATTTCCCTTTTAGTCTCTTCGACCGCTCTCTTCAGTTGTAGTTTTTTATGGCTCCCGTGGTAAGCACGGACTACCCAATTTTGGACGTAAATTGCCAACCGCGATCCTTTGATCTTTTAGCCTTCCGGTGGGATCTCGTCACCGACTACGCCGCAGGTCTGCGATTCGAGGCGCCAACCTCACTACCTGATCACCGTGGTTGTCGGTACCTGCATGACTTTTTTATAAAATGTCGTCATCGTCAAAAGCCCATGCTGGGGGCCTTTGCACCGCTCGCTCTGAGCTTTCTCCCTTGCCATCAACGGCAACAGTGGCTACCTGGGGGCGTCGTTTTGGCGCGAATGCCGATGGTCGTTTGGGCTTTGATTGCCCGCGATACATCGCCGCTACTTGTATCGGTTTTCGACAGTGTTTCCAAAGATGGTTCCTCATCCCGCATCGGGTGCATTCGTTGTCAGATTTCTGTTTATCGACAACTTTCTGGTCGACGCCCTGGTGTGCTTCTGACCACACCGTATGTCTAACCTCCCCCGTCGGTGCCACCGACCCTTCTTTCTTCACCTTTCTTTCCCCAGCCTTTTTCTTCTGGTAGGCCGCCTTTTCCGTAGCCGCGTATTGCTTTTTTACCCGCTTGGCGGCAACCTTTGGCTTCGAATCCTCGAATTTCCGTTTATCGCCTCGTGTCATGCCGGAGGGACCGGCTCCTCGAAGATCTTTTCTTTCCTTGAAATATTCTTCCGCTCTGGTTACGGTCCTGACTGCTTCTAACCATTCCCCATCGTCGACATATTCTCGATGTGAGAGCTGTCGCAATGCCTCAATGGGTAGTTGGTCTTCAATCATTTTTCTCCACGCTATCCCGGGGACTCTTGCATGAGATTTTCCATCTCCATCAAGAATTTGGCAACATCACCGTGATATTTGACCAATCCCATTTCTCGTAGGGATTTTTCCGCTTCATGGGTGGGTCCGAAGCGTCGCAGGGTTTGTTCTGCAAAGACATGCCAAAACCCGTACCCTTCTTGTCTCGTATAACCTATTTCCCAGGTCATTTGTCGTCGGTAGGTTAATGCGAACGGTGCGACTTCTTTCCCGTCCATTCGGCTTATGGCGTATCGGATTCGTTGTGCCTCGTCTTCCCACTGCCAGCGGTTTCGACCAAAGTAATCCGTGCACGTCATTAGCCACATGCGTATATCTTGGTGTTTCTCGTTTCGAAACATGGCAGGGGGTTCTGCTGGGACTCTTGTTCGTTGTCCCAAAGCATTTGCCATGACCCGTGAAAACAGGTTGAACTGTTCGTCGTTTTCGGCATCATAACCATCTTCCTCTGGCTGGGGTGTGGGTCTCTCGTCCCGTCTTCCTCTCCTTTTTTCGTCTGGTTTCCTACCAGACCCTTCTCCGTCATCATCGGGGTCTCCTCTCCCTCGTCCGCCTGGAGCTCCTGCCGCTCCATGTCGTGGTGGTGGTTTTCCTCCACCTGCCCCTGAAGCCTCTGGTGTCGGATCTGACACCTTGCCTTTTCCCTTAACCTGCCCCATTAAGGTCTGCACCATTGCCTTCAGCTCCGAGATCTCACCCTCTCGTGCTTGCTCTGCCAGCTGGTGCTCTAACATCTCTTGTTTCATGAGATTAAGACTTATCTCATGATTTTCCAGCTCCCTTTTGTGCTGCTCATTTAGCCGAACGATCTCCTGGTCGAGGAGTAGGTCTCGGTGTATTGACTGAGCCTCCGTTCCTTGTACCGTTTCGTGTAGCTGGGATGTGACAGCCTCGTGTCTGGCTTGTCTGTCATCGGCTTCGCCCAGCCTCTCGGCTACCGTGGAAGCGAAGCTTTCTTGGACCTTCTGGGATTCTTGGTCCAAGATCCGTACTTGTTCGTCCATCCGGTTAAGTTCCTACCCCAGAATTTGGGCGCCAGCTCTTAACTGCGATTTGAATTTCAGCAGTTCATGGGCCATGGTTAGAACCTCGGCTGGTAGGGAGTTGAAAGATAGGTGCCGTGCATCTCGGCTTTCTTTGAGCGTGGGATCGAAACGGCCCAGGACTCTGTCCAAGCGTTCGATCCGACCTGGCATGACAGAGTCGCAGGTAGGGGCAGGGCTCTTCGAGTCTCTTGTTCGCCTGCTTCTTTGCTTGACCAAGAAGCCGATTCCAAGGCTTGGGGATCGGGGCGCGGGGCCTCCAGAGTGTGACCGAGCTAATCGGGTGCTATCGGTTTCCACGCTCGGGGCTGTGTCCTGGGACAATTCGTCTTGTCCTTCTCCTTCAGGGGTTTCTTCTGAACGCCATTCCATGGCCTCAGGCACCTTGGGGTCAGAAGCCATCTCTTATGGTTTCTATAAGGAAAACTTATCTTTTGTTTCCTCCCCAAACTTCGGGTATTCTAAACTCCGGACTTGAGCGTCTACCGTCGCTGTAGTACCCGACGTACCAGACCTGACCAATTTCCTCCTCTGGTTCGTAGTAACGGAACCCTTGGCCTTTCCAATGTTGGTATAAGGCTTCTAGGTCTTGGGTAGTGATGATGTTTTCTGGATTTATCCAGAAGGCGTAGGTTTCGTGATAGGGTCTTTGTGTTCCTAGCTCCCTTATGAAGGTTGGGGAATACCCTTGTGATATTGAGGTCGTCCTCAATGGTCTTGGTTCAAAAAGGATTTCGGGTTTGGGAGTATATGTGTCTCTGCCAAACATTCGTCTCGGTAACGATGAGAGATATCAATATACTGTTAGGTGGTAGCTTCGGCGTGAGGTATTCCGACCGCTAGGACCAAGATCGTAATTATATCGGAGAACTCGTTAAGAACACACGAGTAATGTACGCTAGATATAATAATTCGCTTCTGTATAGATCGTCGAAGTACTGGTAACGATATAAAAGTGTAGAATAACTTATTATATTGATAAGATCTCTTCTCCGTGCTTGTTGATCGCTATCTACTCCGGGCTCTTGCCCGCCTCTTATACCCTTTCCCGGGGTACATCTATCTATCATACTAGCGAAGTACCTTTTCCAAATTCTCCTAGTTTCCGTGAATGTGCGAACACCGTTTGACCCTGAGTTCTCGCACACCACTTTGGCTTTAATCATTGCCCAAGTAATTGCGTCCAATTACTGGTTCTCGATTCTTACGCCATATGAACTTGGTCTGAATATGCAGCCTGGCTCACTATCATACCAGTCGTTCCTTCCGGTCATGTTGTGATCAACATTTCTCATGCCGTGTAATCATATGCTTACGTCTTACATATCAGACTACATATGTCGGTCGGCTTAACTTTGAAGCGGTATAACTTCTTATCCAACCGTTCGCACCTCACCGTTCAACTTCTTACTGATAGAGAAATATTCCTTCTATAGTATTCGGCGAAAACCCCTCGGGCGCATTGCTCGTGCACTTGCGGAGAGACTGATAACGATCTGTCGTGTAGTTGTAATAAGTATGACGGGGGTGTGAGTCGAACACGTGACCTTCTGAAAGAAGTCACGGGTTATTCCGACTGC
>Ga0307509_10002556_pt1 | contig 29234 bp, 28 predicted proteins | sample 10_EM_MG_FD_202245 | JGI IMG/M metagenome (GOLD analysis project Ga0307509, IMG submission 202245) | Populus trichocarpa ectomycorrhiza microbial communities from riparian zone in the Pacific Northwest, United States - 10_EM | ecosystem: Host-associated > Plants > Roots > Unclassified | place...
CAACTGACTGCATAGCGTGAAACATAATTATGACTCACGATTGTGAATCATAGAAACATAAACATACCTTACGACTAATAACTATTAGTCATGTGAAATCTGCCTTGCTTAGTCACGATTTGTGACACAATCCACCATGGTATCATCAGGCTTCAATCATCCCCTTTTCCTCCTCCAGCCAGTCGGAAGAGCATCTACTGCCAGTAAATGCCCAGCTGTTAACGGGTACCCCAGGCTCGAATCCGTAGTAACAGATAAACGGAAACGATGTGGCCTAAGCCAGTAAAGGGGATCAGAGCGGTGTCCAAACTGACTAACAACATGATCATGAGAAAATGAAGTCAGGAAGCCCTGTTGTTAGGCATGTCGGAAGGCTTAGCCTTCCTTTAAGTGAATAAAGACCTATAGTTACCCTACCTTAGGAATCTGAGTTCTAAAAAGACAAGCCAACACCCCCCTCCCGCGCCAGCGTTGAGACAGCACAACACGGGCAGACCCCACCGTAGTTGCGTCCCCTTACCAAAAGACATGGTCATTAGAACCCTTCTCGTAACACCGTATACGTCGCGGCTGTCCGTCCGACGGGAGCCCATTCGCAGGATATATGAGGGAAGACCTTTGGCGAGCTTATGCAAGTGGTTCAAGCCAAATCGGTCGACGTCGCATAAGGTTACTGAGCACTGAAGACAAGAGTCGCGAAGGTGGTCATTAAGTAACGGGACGTTTTTACGGAAAATGGTTAAGCAGCACATTCTATACTCTACACTCTCGCGATGAAAGTTGTAGAAGTGAATGGTGTTGTTGTTGGATGAGGTAGTTTGAGAGATCAGGCATGCCCGCACTCACACACGTCAATACTACTCTTCAGATACTGACGGAACTATACGATAACGATATGACTATGGAGAGATAATGGCTATTGGTGCGATTATCGTAACAAGTCTATCTTATGCCTTGCAGATGTCGGTTGCAGGATATATCTGCAATGCTGAGAGGTTTGATAACAAAGCTGGCCCCTTTGTTGGTTCGATCATGGAGACCATTTTGCGTATGCAATGGTAAGCAAGACTCCATGCCGACAAAGATGGATCGTAACCAATGGACTGATGTGTGGGAGCACCGTCAGGAAAATTCATGGTGTTGCGATTCGGAAGTCGAAGTGAGATAACAGAATTGTCAGGGTCAAATGGTGTTCGCACTTTCAGAAAAAGCTGGAATTTGTTAGCAGATATTTAGTTAGTATGAGAATTAGATGTAGCCTGCGACCACCCAGACGCGGCATATAAATATCGACGTGCCTCCCAAGCTATTTGAACATCATCAAGCAACGGAGAAGAGATCTTATCAATATAAGTTTCACGCTAGAAAAATCTTTTATCATTCTACCTACCTATATCCAGATCGTTGAGCCTTCCTACACAATCTCCGTCTACAATTAATATTATTAGCCTGAGTTATCTTGCAAGACCTTGAGATAGGCTCCCGCCTAACACCTGTAAGAATTTTGCGATGATTCGTTGGTTGCCCAAATGCAGGGAGAGTTGAGGAGTCGCATTTTCAACAACTGGAGTTGTTGTGGTAACAGTGCTTGTGCGATATAGTGATTTATGAGTTAGGTATTCAATGGTAGAGGGGAGCATATAAAGGAGCCACGAGAAGACTAACCCACCGTATACTGTACAGTACGGTTCAAATCACTTAAAACCAACACCCAAGCTCCCTTCCCTCAATTTTCCTACCCCGCTTTTCACCTTCCTATTTGGGAAGGCATAAGTGAGGGTAAAACACCACATATTAGTCTCACGATCCTGACCCGCCTGTTAGGCGGGAGCCTATCTCAAAGTCTTGCGAGATAACTCAGGCCGATAATCTTAATCGTAAACGGAGATTGTCTAGAAAGGCTCAATGTTTCAAAATAGAGGTAGGTAAAGTGACAAAGATTTTTCTAGTGTAAAAACTTATATTGATAAGATCTCTTCTCCATTGCTTGATAATGTTCAAATAGCTCAGGAGGCATCTCAATATTTATATGCCGCGTCTGGGTGGTCACGGGCTACATCTAAGTCTCATACTAACTAAGTACTTGCTAACAAACTCCAGCTTTTTCTAAAAGTGCGAACACCATTTGACCCTGACAATTCTGTTATCTCACTTCGACTTCCGAATCGCAACACTATGATATTTCCTGACGGTGCTCCCACATATCAGTCCATTGGTTACGATCCATCTTCGTTGGCATGGAGTCTTGCTTACCATTTGCATACGCAAAATGGTCTCCATGATCGAACCAACAAACGGGCCAGCTTTGTTATTGAACCTCTTAGCATTGCAGACATATTCTGCAACCGACATCTGCGAGGCATAAGATAGTCTTGTTATAATAATTGTACCAATAGCCATTATCCCTCCATAGTCATATAGTTATCGTAGGGTGCCATCAGCATCCTATAGATACTATTGACGTGTATGAGTGCGGGTATGCCTGATTTCTCAAACTACCTCATCCGACAACACCATTCACTTCTGCGACTTTCATCACGAGAGCGTGGAGTATAGAATGTGTTGCCTAACCAATGTCCATGAAAACGTCCCGTTACTTAGTGACCACTTTCTCGACTCTTGTCTTTAGTGCTCAGTAACCTTATGCGACGTCAACTGATTTGGCTCGAACCACTTGCATAACCTCGCCAAGGGTTTTCCCTCATATATCCTGCGAACGGGATCCGGTCGGACAGACGGCCGCGACATATATGGGGTTACGAGGAGGGCTCCAATGACCATGTCTTGGGTGAGGGGACACAACTACGGTGGCGTCTGCCGATGTAGCGCTGTCCCAACGCTGGTGCGGGAGCGGGGTGTTGGCTTGTCCTTTTGAACTCAGAATCCTAAAGTAGGGTAACTATAGGTCTTTATTCACTAAAGGAAGGCTAAGCCTTCCGGTATGCCTAACACCGGCCCTCAACTTGGAGCTTTATAAGGGTGCTGGAAAGGCCTGATCGTGGGATAAATACACCATACCAGCTGGTACCCTACTACCACCTCAATATCTGCCCTTCGGTGGCCCCTCGCCATAGCCATAGGGACAAAAACCTCACTACTTTGGCCAAATCCCATGGCTGCTGCTACAACAGTGTGTCATGGGTTTGGCCCTCCTCCATACTTCAACTCGGTCAGATTTTCTTAGCACTGTGTGGCTAGTATTGCACTGCCTCTGGTTACACCACCGCCCTGCCGATCGTTTACTACACCTTTACCTGATGCCTTGCTCTTGGGCTGGCATACAGTTGTTCACAAGAAAAGGATTCCTCAATCCTACCAAAAGCGAGGAAGAGTTTGTCTGACGGCCCAATACCCAAGATGATGAAGGTTCGGACGCGAGTAGCATTACAATTTTTTCTTTTGTCTTTCTTATGTCATGTGATGTTCAGAAAGGTTTTCTTGTTGTCATCTGCCTCTGCTGGCTAGGTTGTCGGGCAAGTGTCCTGCCTATTATTGGGGTTGTTATTCTTGTCTTGTGCCTTTTTGGTTGGGGATTTGCGGTTGGTTCCACTCCAGAGGGACCTGGGATGACTTGTTTTTCCCTTGGCTGAAGGGAGTGAGCTTTCTTTGCCATGGGGTCTTCTCCGAATGCAGCGGTTTGTGCCTGGGGGAAGTGTTCACTTTGGTTTACATGTACCTAAAAACAATACCACGGATTTAACAAAAAAAAAAAAACTTAAAACCTACACCAGGTTGAAATGGCATCAGTGGCAACCGCACCAAATTGCTGCTACTTACTTAACAGTCTGAGAACCACATACTGTAGCGACCCTACCTGCCAACTAAACTTACTTTTTGCTACATCTTGTGACGTGTCACATTCAGTGGTTGAACCAATCCCCTCCCTTGAAGTCATTCTCGCGATAGCTTCAAGTCTTTAATTTCAGAGATCTTTCCTCTGACTTTAATCTTTGTTTAAGAGATCATTTTATCTCTTTCATCAACTTTTCGAGTTCCCTTATCACCCCCTATTCTTCCTCTTTCAGTTGATATTGTTAAGCGAGGTTCCTCAACTTTTTCCGCCCTCTTTGTCGCCAAGGGGTCGGTAGTTTTGTCACGCGTGATCGAGAAGAACTTTGCCCTCAAGGCGGAGATTTCACGGTTGCGACACCACATTTCAATTCTCTCTCGAAGGTTACATTTTGTTACCATAGTGAGAGACTGTTTAAAAGACATCGTCGTTGGGACCTGGTATTTGATGTGGAGTAGGGAAAGACGCCACAGGAAGAGGAGGTGGCAAAGGTAGATTCAGATGATGAGGCTACACTGGGTGTGGCTGGGATGTCGGAAATGGAAAGCCACAGTGTAGCAGGAGAGGAGGCCGAGGAGGACAGAAGAGCTGTGGCTGAGGAGACTGAGGAGGACGAGACTGTGCCTGATAAGGCTGTGGCTGGTGAGGCTCGTGAGTGGGAAGAAAATACCACAAATAGGATGGTGGATGACGAGTTTGTGCCAGAGATGGCACAGGATTGCAACTGGTTCAGGTTGGACTGGGTCAAGAAAGAGGATTCAATTCCGGATCCATTAATCCCATCGTGTGTTGATGGTTTGGTGAGGTTGAGGGAAGCGAGTTTGGAGAGGGAAGGGGTTTGGCCTGCTTTAGGGAACCCTGTAAAAGAGTGAAGGAGTGAAGGGTTATTTAGGGTCCTCTGGTGATGAGGATACCATTATAGGGGGGGTGATAGTAGTTGGCGGTGTCTCACAGAAGGCAAAGAAGGTGGCAAGGAGAGGGAAGAGAAAAAGCCGTCGGAGTGAAGCTTCTGGTTGGAAAGGGGGTTGGTAAATTGATTCTGGTTGGGCATGCGTGACCAGTTTGCCGGATTACGGACTTGGAATATCGGCAGGCATCTTGTACGTGGTAGTGTTTGGAGGTGGTTAGGAAGGTGGATTTCTTTTGTGGCACCCTAGTTGGGTGGTTTATTTTGAAGATTGCTGTGATGTGTCTGCGGACTAGGCAGGAAAAGCTGGCGTACCTTGGGGATATGTACTGCCGTAGGATAGAGAACCTGGATAGGGATGCTTCCTGTACGTAGTACAAATATATGATATTAACCAACTAAGTATCCACCACTTTTACCTAGTATCCTGTCCTGTGAATATCTGGGAACTTGTTTCACTCTCACCAAAAATCTTCAACTTAACCTTCAATAATTTTGCCCAGTTTGCACCTATTTTGTGAAATCGAACCGTGGGGACCAAGCCCTCTTGATTCTCTACCTCTTCACGGTTTCTGTTTCTTAAAATTCTGTGTTTTGAGTCTGCCATCTGCTCTCCGGTTTGGGCATATTTGAGGTGTAGGTTTTAAGCGATTCGCGCTGTACATTCTTTTAAGAAAATGGATAAATAATTCACTACTCGGGTAGACTAATGGTAGTCGATCTGGCAACGTTCACATGCTAGGAGGGAGAGGAAACCATTCTTTGTTCTCGACATTGACCAGTATCAGAGCAGCAGCAGCGCACAAGCCGGAGTGAGATTGGAGTGAGATACATAGAGATAGGAAAGTGGATAGTGTGTGTTGTTGGTGGGATAAAAGAAAAGATGCCCAGGCGTTGGAGGAACATGAATAGTTAAAGTACTACAGCAGGAAAGAGGAAATTAAATAAGGTTGTAGGCACGGGAGGAAATAAAGAGGTGAGAACACTGTAGTATGACAAAGGAGAGAAAAAATCGAATCGACGGCAGACAAGCGAACCACCAGTGTCCCCGCAAGACGTTGCCCCACACTTTAACATCACGTTCACCAGATCAAAAAAAAAGAAAAAAAAAGCCGCTATAGAATGACCCTTGTTCCAGAAGCACCTGAATAAATGCTTGCTGATACCACCTCATCCTACTGCCTAATCAAACTACCCTCGTAGAGCCAGCACAGATGTCCCAGACCCCCACAGCCTCACTTTAAGCAAAAGAAAGGATATCGCGATACACAAATAAAACTAAACCGCTGAGCCGGGCCTAGAAGCTAAAAAACCCTTTACACATCTCCGTTCGTTTTCTCGTCTAGCACAGGTTGGCTATGTTCACGAGTCATCCGTGCCTCACTAGTTGTTATATTAGTCATGAGCTTATTGAAGATGGGAGGCGGGAAGTAGGCTATGCATACATCTCTCTGAGTTGTGATTCACGAGCAAGAAGCTCTTGCCTCTTCTCGTTAATCTCCCGTTGGACCTTTGATTCAATTTCTCGGAGCTTCTCCTCCTCACGTCTGAGCTGCTCCTCCTTGAGTCGTACTGATTGAGAGGCGAGATCCTCGGGGTTCATAGAGCTGCGGAATAGACATGTTAGTCATGCTCAGGTCATATGGGAAGTGTAAGGAACATACGCGGTAGCACCACCCTCAACAGACTTGGAAAGTTTCTCTGTTCTGTAATTCTCATACAAGAAGTCATGGGTAATTTCCTTTAGATCTGCCAGATGAGAGTGCAGCAAAGCAGACCTGATAGCAAGGAAGTCGGAGTGTCTTGGATTATCAACTAAATGGTTTGGCGGTGATTAGCATCTTGTTCCTTATAGTTGATCCACGACCTTGGACGAGCGAGACAAACCCTCAACGACGCCCCATGGGTATTGCCTGGCACGAACTTTGCGTCCATTAACCTCTACAACCTCCTCACTCCCAACAATCGCAAAGGGCATCAATCCTCGGAGCTCAGCATTTTCCTCAACGGTATCCTCATCATCCTCCTCAATATCGTAGGGGAAGTTATAAACAGGGATACGGTAATGTTCAATATCCTCCATGACGAGCTTCTTGGACTCAGCCAATTCAGCAGGTGTCAAAGAATCAGCTTTGCCGACTACAGGAATGACGTTTACACGAGGAGAAAGACGCTTCATCAATTCGATGTCCAGTTCACGCAGACTAAGGTGATTGTTAGTTCATTGTTGCACTCAGGGATCAATCAGAAATGCTCACCCATGGCCGGTAGGGGTGATAAAATAAAGGAGGGCATGGACACGGTTATCACGGAATCGGGGGTTACGCTTGATACGCGACTCCTCGGCAAGAATATCATCGTACTGACGTTCTAGGTATCCAGAAATTTCACCGAAGCTATACGCAAACCTATTAGTACTTCTCATGATGAAATCATTTAACCTTGTGATCGCGGCCTGAAACTTACCTTGCCTCGTTATCAATCTGGTCACCGAAACCAGGGGTATCAACGATAGTAAGGGATATGCGCGTTCCCTCCTCGTCAAGCTCTGCAATTGAGATGCCAGTAAGAAACTATTTACGCGAACACAATTGACTAATATCTCCTAAAACACGTACCGACTGTGACCGGCTTGATTCTGACACCTTCCTCAACATGTGCATTGGCCGAATCGTCAGAGTCTTTGCTCAGTAGCACTTTTTTGCCGCAAAGGGTGTTGACAAAGGTAGTACGACCTAAGGATCACCGGATAACAATACAGATCAGCATCAGGAGCTTAGCGATATATAGATGACAAGGAAATGGTTATAACCTACCAGTACCAGAAGCACCGCATACCATCAAACAGAATTGGATTCCCTTCTTGACATTCTTCTTTCTGCGGATCTGTGGTGGCATTGTCAGAAGCTTGGCCCAACGATTGGATTTGGACGTGTAATAAAGGGGAATAAAAGGCGAATAAAAGGCGATTTAAGTGAAGGGGGTGAACTTGAACGCCGCAGAGGCAGCTCAAGGGGGGGGGGAAGATGGAGGTAAGAGATGAGCAATGAGTGAGAGCGAGGAGGGTGTGTGGGCAAGGTGAGAGGGAGCAAAAGGGTGTGGGAGGGTGTGGTGGTAGGATGGTCAATGGCGGTGGTGTGGTGAAAGTTCAGGGTTACTTACAGCGCTGAGGGGAGACGACATTGTTGCAGCGTGATGGGGTTAGGCACGAAGACGTAGGCCAGGAGGAGTATACGATAGCGAGAAGGGCGGAGTTATGTCGGTTGGCGATGGTGGTGTTGAGGAGGAGGGGGGGGGTATTGAGAGATGGAGGCGAAAGATGAAGCCTGGGGAAAAGAAGCTGGACAGAGATTGTTGTGGTGTTGAGGAGCCCGAAGATGCGTGTTGAGAGTCACTAAATTGTATGGCCCTGCAAATAGCCCCTTTTCCGCGAGCCTTGGCAAGCCCTGGATGTCCCGGAACGAGATTTCCAGTTCAAGTATCGCACAGATTTCAATTCTGGCCTGCTACATAGCTGGTAAATTATTCTTTGGGAAATATAAACACCAGAACCAGGGCTTCATTCTAATTCTATTGAGTCTATTGTTTGGTATCGCTTATAATATTTTTATTTTATTTTTTTCCTCGAAAAAACTGAACTTAACATTCTAAACCAAGAGTAACACGTAGGCCAAACCCGCACAGATTTTCTTTGCTGCAGGTAAAAGAGGATCAACCGTGCGCTCGTGCTTTTCCCCTTAGAAAACTCCGTCCGGGTAACCCCCAATGTCGCAAAATTCGTCTCCAAAACTTCAACAGGTGTGTGACACCGAGCAACGCCCGCGAACCTTGTGTGGCGTCACGCAACCGTGACTGCATCACAGGCTTGACAGTATCATCGTGAATCAACAAAGGGCAATGAACAATATTCGCGTCATCGAAAAGCTGAACCAGCGGGAGCTGGAAGCTGGTGTTGTATGTTCAACTCCCAACCCCCCCCCCAGAACCCGGGTCTCCAACTGCCTGCTAACTTGGTCCAAGCCATTATCCGCGTCCTGGCATACTGACTGGTCCGACACTGCATATGTTTACATCGGCGGCCTTCCGTACGAACTCAGCGAGGGCGACATAATCACAATCTTCTCACAATTCGGCGAACCCGTTCACGTCAACCTGATTCGTGACAAGGACACTGGGAAGAGCAAAGGGTTCGCTTTTCTCAAATACGAAGACCAGCGGAGTACAAATCTTGCCGTAGACAACTTGGGTGGGGCTACAGTTCTCGGAAGAATAATTCGGGTAGATCATACCAGATATAAGCCGAAGGAAGGAGAATTAGAGGAGCTTGTAGGCCAAGGTTCAGGGCCGAGGGTGCGAGAGGATGATGAGGGGAGCGAACATCATAGCAAGAGAAGAAAGGGCAGGGAGAGGGAAGAAACACCATCACGGGAGATGCTCCCAGAGGAGATCGAATTGCAGAGGCTAATACAGGATCATGATGAGGACGATCCAATGAAGGAATATTTTGTGAGGCAAAAGAAAGAAGAGGTCGAATTGGCTCTTCAGAAGTTCAAGAGGGAGAAGAAGTCGCGCCATCGGCATGATGGTGATAGCAAAAGGGGTCACCGACACTCCCAGAGACACAGAAGCCGCTCAAAGGAGGGGTCTAGGCGGCACAGATCTCGTTCCAAGGAGCGAGCGCGCAGGGAGAGAGCTTCCAAAGAACCAAGCAACTTTCAGGAAAAGGATAGATATAGTCGAAGGGGGAAAGGTCGTGATAGAGATGGTGGCAGAGACAAGGATAAAGAGAGCGCTAGGAATAGGGGTAGGGAGAGGGAGAGGAGTCGTGATAGGGAGTGGGATAGGGATAGGAGTTGGGATAGGGAGGGGAATAGTGGGTCGAAGAAGGAGTAGGGTTGGGACAAACATGGGAATAGCGGACATTCTTCTCGAAGGAGGGTCGCTAGCACGATGATTGATATATTTATCCCGATGTAATACAGTTTCTAGGGGGGATGTTTCATATTGCGCTACTAATGCTACACCTGAGTACCTTTGCCGCTGAAAACTAGGGAAAACCTGGAGCCCAAGAACGCCATTGAACATGTCCACTCTAACACTTGTACAAAGATAATTTGGGATTGTCTAGCTTTCGCCCATCTCTTCCACCCCATCTTGCGATGGGGGCAATCCCATCTGACCCCGTAAACCCTTTATGATATTCATTAATCCTTCACATGCTGGGCTCTCGGGGTACGCATCGAAAAAGCTCTCGCCGTAATCGCAAGCAATACCTATCCTAGGATCCAAAGGGACAGCCCCAAGAAAAGGTATGTCCATCTCAGTTGCCAAAGCTCGACCACCTCCAGTAGTGGCGTGGAATATTTGTGATTCACCCTTGGCCAAACTCCGTCAGCAAAACGAGCACCCCCGGAATGGGAACAGGGAAAACCAGAGGAGTATATAATATACCTCGCAATTGGGGCAAACAAAGCCACTCATATTCTCCACAATTCCCAACACCTTAATCCCTGCCTTCCTGCAGAAATCGATCTCCTTCCTAACATCCAGCAAGCTAACCTCCTGTGGCGTCGTGACAACAACAGCCCCATCAATCCCACTACCTTTCAAGTAGCTATTTATACTTAAATGCTCATCACTGGTTCCCGGAGGGGTATCAATGAGCAAAAAGTTCAAATCACCCCACTCGACATCCTTCAAAAATTGCTTGATCAACCCATTCTTCTTCGGTCCCCTCCAAATGATAGCATCATCCTGATTCGGCAGCATAAATTGTATACTCATGACACCGAGATTGTCCGCTACGTATACCGGTGACCACCCCGACGACGAAGAGTGGATAGACTCGTTCTCAACACCCATCATCCGTGGTATCGATGGGCCACATATGTCGATGTCGCACACGCCTACCTGTGTTTCAGGGGACTGGGCGAAAGCATATGCGAGCATAGAGGTAAAAGTAGATTTTCCGACACCGCCTTTTCCAGAAAGGATGAGGATTTTATGCTCTATCGTTGCCATGCGTGCTTGAATGAGGGGAATATCTGGGTCGGGACCCTTGGGAGCTGTGGCGCATATCTGTTGGTTGGGGCACCCAGCGCAAGCGTCCATTTTTCCCGCCTGCTGGCTCTCGGGACCGGGGCAGTGCTCTGTTGGGTTTGATATACGTGTTAGCTATCGTCCCCACGGGGAAGCACGCATCGGGTGGTTGGCGCACCTGGCTCGGGGGCCACAAGTTTGGGAGCAGCCCTAGAGGCTTGTGGGACGTCTTCTGACGCCATGGGAATATTGAGAGTGACCATTACGTTCAGCTCAGCATTTATTACCGAGTCTTCTAACTTTTCCTCAAAGGTAGCTTCTCAAAAACAAGTTGTTGCGTTTGGTGTTATTGTTGCTGAAAGTGAGGTCTACCATTCAGCAAGGTGCGAAAGGTGGGATTGATAAGCACATGGAAAACTCCGAAAAGAAAAAATCCCGTGACCTTGCCACACGCACTTCATGTGAGATACGGGGTATGATACCGATATCGTCAATGTTAAGTCTGGGCACGATGAATCTTGCACAATGATATGGCAAATGCACTGGGCTTTAACACGGCTTCATGATTTAGTTATCATTAGATGACCTATCTGCTCTCTTAGACATACGGTTTTTCCTTACTCCGTAGGGGAGATAAGGAAACACAAAACGTAAGAATTCCACAGGACCCTAGTACCAGAGACATCTGTATGGAATCGAAATACAGTACGCAATTGTAGTCGCTAGTGAGAAGTCTACTCTTTGCTCGACTCACACCTTTCGCACTAGGGTGCTCATTTCCACAAACCATATGGTTGGTTCGTGTATTTCCACTGTAAGTCGGGCGAAATTAGGACAAGCTATAGATCAGCCCAATTGCAAAGTGGCTTACCAATTTTATTGTACCGTCTTCAGAACCTGTTGCATAAAGCTTCCCATCCGGGGAAAAACTGACACTCCATATACTTCCATGGTGGCCTTTGTAAACCTCGAGCTCAGTCTCAGTATCATAGTCGTAAACCCTGACCCAAGTATCCGAACTTCCACCTGCTATAAACCGCCTGGTCTGCTGATGAAGTGCTACAGAAGATACTTCGTATGCTGTTGAGATGCTCTTGATCAACTGCCTGCTCTGGGCATCGAAGAAATACACTGTCTTTCCAGCCGTTGCGCTGATCAAATTTCCTTCAGGACTCAACTCACAAGATCCAATGAGCTCATCGACATCGAACTTTGTCACAAGCTCCCTGGATCTAGTATCCCACCAACGCAGTTTTCGGTCATCTGATGCTGAAAGGATGGTGTTGGGGTCCGACCAGACGATAGACTTGATAGTTCCTGTATGAGTCTGAGCACCAATTTCCATTGGCGTTTCCGAATGCGCCAAATCGTACACCCGTAACTTCTTCTCCTGACCACCGGTTGCGACATGCGTAGGATTTGGCGAAAAAGTGACTGCACGGACTATATGGTTGTGCTGGAGGGTTTGCAAACATTCGCCAGTAAAGGTGTCCCAGATTTTCCTGCACGGTGGTTAGCAACAAATAGTTATGCCGACCGTTGTCGGCCTCTGACCCGTCTCAACTTACGCAGAAAAATCCGCCGAAGCAGTAGCCGCTAAAGCTGCATCATTGGAAAGTCTTGCTTGCCACACAGCACCTTTATGGCCCAAGAAGGTCCCAATCCTAATTAAAATACCATCAGACCCTACTATGGTTTTCAGGGTTATCAATCAAGCTTACCAGTCACCTGTAATACCATCTCGAAGCATTGGGTTGTTATCTGAACCAGAGTTAGTACCAATGTCCAATGCGAAACAACGCTACAAGTAGATTCAATGCATGTTCTAACCCTTGCAAGCGGATATTAAATAGAATTCATCATCTGCCAACATAGGCGAAAACGAAAGATGGGTGACAGGTCGAGAGTGACCATGGCAAGTTAAAGGTACAACTCGAGGAGCCTCTGTGACACAAGGTAGGTTAGAACTCGGCTGTTTTTTTCGGGGGGTTTTCTGATCAGTGGACGAAGATAGAACGAACGAATTGGTCCACCATTCGAAGATTGGCCATCATTTGGTAAATTGACGGTTGGGGATCCGGAGTTCATGCTGATCCGCTGGGATTGTCGCGAAGAGCGGGGGGGGCGGAATATAAGATATTTCAAAAGACAAAATAGGCTTCTGCTGCTAAAATAAGAGGGTATCAGCTGTGGAGATGATCGTTGGACGTCGTTAATTCGTGTGTGAAAAAGATGTACAGAAAACGTAAAGTATAACTGTTTAAACGATGTTTCTCGTGGTGAGAGGCTCTGGTTGGTGAAGGCAGACGATAGGGAAAAATAAATTAAGACGAGTAAATTTAATTCCGGTCGTAACTTCGTTAAATTGGACTTTAAGGGGTCTCGGTATCTGGTATTAGCGGCGATCCAACAAAGGAAGCTGAAGGGGTAGAAGAAGGTGGAAGAAGCCGGAGGTGAGAAGGGGAAAGGAAAGGAGAAGGAGAAGGAGAAGGAGAAGAGGTCAGAAACGGAGGCCAGAGAAGTGGACGATAAGGCGGGGGGATATAGACAGGAAGGCGGAGAGGTGAGAAGGGTGTAGAAGTAGTGTGTGTATGTACTCGTACCGAATTGCTGCTGCTACTGCTGCTTCTCAAGTACTCGAGGGAGGGCTGAGAGGTGATTGAAGGAACTCAAACGTTCAACCCGACTCGCAGAAGCCCAGAAAGGGGAGGATGAGACGACAGGAGGGTACGCATCAACGACAGGCCAGGAAACGTCAGGGAGCCTTCCGCAAGGTTTGAGTCGAGGAGGCTTTCCCAGGCCTTCCCTGCCCTCAAATACGCAATGGCCCACCAAAAGAAGTCTTATGGAAGCTGCCGGAGAGTTGAGTTAAAAGTGTGGTCTGAATTAGAAGCCTCATTCCTACTTCTTGTGGCTTTATCGGCCTAAACGCTGTCGAGCGCTCTTCTTTTTCTCTTACTATACAAGAGAAATAAAAAATAAAGGAATTAACCACCGTTTGCCTCTCACTGCGAACTATGTGGAGTGCCGAGCATTCCAGAGAAACTACCACCTGAAACCTCCGTTATTCCTGTAATTGCAGTAGCTTGTCTAGAGTGATGAATTTATCTGAATGCTCCAGTATCCCACTTTCACAGTTATCTATAACAATAGTATCTCTACGTACGAAAGCCCGGGGGTCGGTAGAGTAAACCTGTGCGGATGTCGGTATTGGAGGAGCTCATAGGGGACGAACAGTTAAAATAGAGCTCGCAAGGGTTCTCAGTGTTAATATCTTGTAGGCGGGAGCTACAGTGAACATGAAGAGGTTGCTTGTGGAGTTTCTGAAACGAAATTTAGTACCCTATCATACTTGTACTTGTATTGAGAGAGAGTGTGTGTGCAGGTGCTGGACCTCGATTAGCCTGCCTTGTATCTACCTATTCGATAGAATGCTTTAGGCCCTGTTCTCCACGCCACCATTTAAAAAAATGCCATTTTTCTTGAAAATGGCTTTAATGCTGTTTTAAAAAAATGCCATTTTTTCAGAAATAATTGTGTTCTGCACTCCTCACTCCATTTTTCAGGGTTTCTATATATGAACAAAAAACATAGTAGAGGATAGGTTTAAATCAGGTATACCTAAATATTAATGTTCTTTTTGGCTAATGCGACTGTATTTTCCAAATTTCCCACCAACTATAACTTATTCTCATAGAATATTTCTCAAAATATATATAAGAAACATGTTTGAAAATAATACCTTGTGAATTGCTCTTATACTACTCAAAATATGAGTAGAAACATTTATTTTCAATTATTATTACTCTTATATAAAGTTCTATTAGTCATCAGATATTCTTTTTTCTTCATGTTACTCTAACTATTAACCAATCTTACAAAAAAATGCTATAAATAAATGCTATAAATAAATGCTATAAAAAAAAATGCCATTTTTCTTGTGTGGAGAATACACCTCCATTATTTTTTAAAAAAAAGTCAGAAAAATGCCATTTTTCATGCATGGAGAACAGGGCCTTAGCTTTTTTAAAACGGCAAAGGTCTCCAATGCCACTGTAACAAACCAGCCTTCCTCAAAGTACTCGTAACGGGAAATGACTATTTAGACTATCATAGATTATCGATATAGTCTATATAGCCTACTTAGTCTATCGTTATAGACTAACATCTTGCATTCGTTGTAGGTATAGTGACCATAGGAAGTCCTATCGTGTAGGGATAGAGTCCTCGCATACAAGCAAGGTAACATAGAGGTAAGGGTAGTAGGTATATCGAACATATTACACCTATGGAAGGTCACTGTCAATGGGCTTGGCCTGTGTCCCAGTATCTGAGTGGTGTATTACTTAGATAGTCACGTGAAGAGCTCTAACTACTGTGACCGAGTCTCCTTATATAGACTCTCCACACCAACAACCCTAACCCTGGTGACTCATAACTATGGTCAGGCGGTCCTATGACTCATAACAAGTCATGCCCGAAATCCATCAGATGACTCCTATGAGTCACTGCGCAACATACTGTAAACCAATCATAAAACATAAAACAAGTCAGGTGCGCAAAGCGAGTCACCTGAGTGAAACTCGTGACCCATAATGTGAGTCACACATAAAAGTCATTACATCATTATGACTCACAAGTGTAAGTCATAGAAACATCAACCAATCATAATATAACAATGACACGCAAGTGCGAGTCATGTGAGAACTATGAGTCAACTGACTGCATAGCCTGAAACATAAACATACCATATGACTAATAACTATTAGTCATGTGAAATCTGCCTTGCTTAGTCACGATTTGTGACAAGCACTCTCCAATGCTACAAGATCTTGTAAGATTGAATGCTGATCTGATAACAAAGTATATAGAGGTTTTTTCTTTTCTCTTTTCTATAGTGTGAATGCTAGTCAATTGGTAGGCCATCTTGACAACCACTACACCCTGCACCAAAGCTCCGATCATATTACCTGAAATGTCCGCTCTCGCCCAACTCTCTGGATTACCGGCACTGGGAGAATTGTTCAATGCGTTTACCGACCTCAAGGAGCTAGTTGAAAATTGGTCAGTGAAGCAAAAGTTTTCTTTCAAGATTGCCGATAAAGATCATGAGCGGGTGATCTATACCTGTGTGGTTCCTGAATGTCAATGGCGCATCAGAGCAAACCAAACAGAGGAGAGTAATGTTAAAATCACAGTGCTAAATTCTGAGCATAATTGCCTTCTGGGAGATGGGAGAAAGCGCTATTCAGTCTCCAGCTCACTCAGCTGGTTACGCCGACACCTTCCACGGCATCTCCATATCACACAAGCAACCAAGACCCAGGAGATTATGGACTGCCTTCGAGTGCAATTTGGCGAGCTTTTACCATACAAGTCTGCTAGTCGAATTAAAAATACGCTATTGGAGGACACTCTTGAAGGCCAGAGAGATGGGTTCCGCTTGCTTTCTAGCTATGTGGCTGTGATTCAACAGTCCAATCCTGCTACCTATATTCGCCTATCAAGCCACCATAATACTGACAGCTTCCAAAGACTCTTTATCTGTCCAGCAGAGTCCCAGGAGTCTTTCCGACACTGCCTGCATTTTATTGCTGTTGATGGGATGTTTCTAAAGACCCTATTTATCCAAACGCTTCTCCTAGCAGTTACTATCGATTCAAATGGCCATACCTTACTCCTTGCCTGGGCTGTGGTTGAAAGTGAAAATGCTTCGTCTTGGGAATATTTTCTTTTGAACTTGCAATTAGCAATACCGGAGATAATTACTGAAGCAACTACCCTCATGAGCGATAGGGATAAAGGACTTATTGCTGCTTCTTATGTTTTGGCACCTACTGTTATTTGTGCCTTCTGCTGCCAGCATTTAAAAGATAATTTTATTACGCGCTATAGGAGAGGTTTAGCTAGCAACTTTTGGGCAATTGCTCAAGCCTACAGTATTGCTAAGTACGAGTCCACCATGCTTGCACTCCAAGAAACCAAGCCAGCAGCAGCAGAGTATCTTCAAAATATTGATCCTACTCTTTAGGTACATTCCTTCTTTCCAGGTAGACGATATGGTCATGATACCTCCAACATTGTGGAATCTGTCAATTCCTCACTCAAGTTAGACCATGAAATGTCTATTGTGGAGCTTCTTAACTCTATTTGGCATAATCTTATGGGCAAAGATTCAACCGCTATCAATCTGCTTCTGCTCCAGGTGAGGGAGTTGCTTATACCAAGTTTTGTACTAAGACTTTGGGAGAGAGTAGAATATGGGCATGTCAAAATGTTACCCAAATGGCTGATCTTATTCACGATCATGTTACTCAGCCCAATCGTACAATCAAGATAGTAAACCTGGAGACCGCTACTTGCTCCTGTCACAACTACCAAGAAAATAGAATCCCATGTCGGCATGCACTTACTTGCATCATGAGTCTTCGCTTAGTATACTACCCTATCCTTACTACTCTAAATACCTATGTTAATAGTGAACTCTCTAGCCAATTCAAAATTATTTACCTCATATTCTATCGATCGCCACCTGGAAAGCAACCTATGAGTCCAATATTCTACTGGTGGATGTATCAAACCTGGAACCTATTCAGGCACCACTACGTCTGGTCCCAGTTCATGGGATTATTCCCATCGCGAATCATGTTGAACCTCCACTTACTCGTCTGCCCCAAGGACGTCCACGCAAAGAGAGACTATGAGCAGGTGAGATACGGCAACGGCAGCTTCGGGGAAACCTCATAGCTCCTGATTTTCCACCTCATTCCCGGCCTCACTGTTCAACCTGCCGGGGAACTGGCCACAACTCTGCTACCTGCCGCCAACCCCACTCTTAGGACCCCTTCTTCTTACAGCTATTTTCACTTCAGATACAGTCATCTACAGGAATGGTCCCATTTTTGCCAAACAGGCCCTTAGCAGTAGTATAATTTCTATTTTCTATCGCTACTTTCTTGTATCTTAGATTTAGTAGCACTATAGAAAAAAAGAAGAAAAAACCGCTATATACTTTGTTATCAGATCAGCGTTCAATATTACAAGATCTTGTGGCATTGGAGGGTGCTGTGGCATTGGAGGGATAAAACATCAAACTCCGTGGCATTGGAGACCTTTGCCGTTTTTAAAAAGGAGCACGCACTCGAAACGACACTGGAAGAAGAAATTATTCGAGTGATCATGTGTGTACTTTGGCCCTCCCCTCTGCCCTGATGGTAGGTTGAGCCGCCTCCTTTGGTGGAACAGGATTAGTAACACAGCCCTAGATGACGACCTAGTTGCCCCTCCTACCCCACAAATTTATATTCGACCTCCGTGTGTTTAACTCATCTATCTCTACGCCCCTAGCCACCCTTCCAAGAGAATCGATGGCCGGTGTGTACAAGCTTACCGCAGCTCTACGGGGCCACGAGGACGATGTGAGTAGTTCCGAGCTCTTGAAATGAGCTCTGCTTTTGACCCCGAGTTTGCTATCAACGGATCAAAAAAAAAACTAACTACATGGGATGCCTAACCATTTGCACAGGTTCGCGGTGTCGTTTTTCCTTCTCCTAATTTTGTGACTTCTGTATCTCGGGATGCTACTGTTCGACTATGGAAACGTGAAGATTCCGAAGGGACAGTCTTCTCTGACCACATCAATTCAACTGGTTCCGGTTTCATTAACAGTGTTACTTTTATCCTTCCAACAGAGGAGCATCCTAAGGGTCGGTATCTTCCCGATAGATTTTAAGGTTGAAGTTTAATTGGGGGCTGTATAGGTTTGATTGTTAGCGGCGGTCAGGACACAATCATCGAAGTTCGAGAACCTGATTCCAAAGACACAGACGATGCAAAGTATTTGCTTTTAGGCCATACACAAAACGTTTGCGCGTTGGACAATTATGCAGGCATCATAATTTCGGGATCCTGGGATGGGTGTGTCGTACTGGCGTCCCGGTTGCTCGGATTTGGGCTAACAGTTATTCAGCACAGCACGTGTATGGAAAGACTGGGAAAGCCAATATGTGTTGGATGGCCATGACCAGGGAGTGTTGGCGGTCTTGGCTCTTTCAGAAACAGATGTGGTCACTGGGTCAGCAGATAAGACAATGCGGATCTGGAGGAACGGAAAAACTATCAAGAAGATTGAAGGTCATACAGATTGTGTCCGTGGGTTGTGCAGGATGCCAAATGGTGGATTTGCCAGCTGTGCGAATGACGGGTACCAGACCGGCGCAGATACCTACCCACAGTTCGTGAGCTAATAGTACTTTGGTGATTTAGGACTGTTCGTATATGGTCTCTGGATGGACATCAATTACAGGAATTGCATGGGCATACAGCGTTTATATACTCCGTGGCTGCCTTGCCTTCGGGCGAGCTTGTTTCTGCTGGCGAGGATCGGACGGTAAGAATTTGGAGAGGTAGGTTTATATGTTGAAGGAGTCTGGGGATTTGGGAGAAGAGCGGTGGCTTACGAGTATCTAGACGGCGATTGTGTACAAACAATAACTCACCCTGCTATTAGTGTTTGGTCTGTTGCTGTTTGTGCTCAGAATGGTGACATTGTCAGCGGAGCGAGTGATCGAATAGTCCGAGTGTTTTCCCGAGAAGAGAAGAGATGGGCAGACGAATTGGCATTAGAGGTAATACAAGAAATAATTGGACCTCAAATACCATATATTTACTAAAAATATTGCCAGGCATTTGAGAACAGTGTCGCTGCCTCAACGATTCCATCGTAAGTTCCTGAGTGGCTGGGCCATAGATTCTTTGGTTTTAACGAATATTTAGAAACCAAGTTGGCGACGTAAAGAAAGATGATTTGCCTGGTCCCGAGGCCCTCATGCAACCGGGCAAGAAGGACGGACAGGTAAGCATTTTTGTGACTGATCCGAAGCTGCTACTGACACCGATGCTAAACGTACTAGGTGATTATGGTGCGCAATGGGGAGACCGTAGAGGCCCATGTTTGGTCCAATGCCACAAGAGCGTGGAACAACGTCGGCACTGTTGTAGACGCTGTAGGCTCCAACCGTAAGCAAATGTTCGAAGGTAAGGAGTACGACTACGTGTTTGATGTCGACATCCAAGAGGGGGCCCCTCCGTTAAAGCTGCCATATAATGCCTCTGAAAACCCATTTGAGGCCGCCAGGAGGTTCCTGGAGGCGAATGAATTGCCAATATCATATCTTGATACTGTTGGCCAATTTATCGTGAAAAATGCTGGCGGCGTCACTCTTGGGGAGCAAGAGCAGCCCACTGGCCCAGATCCATGGGGTATGGAGAACAGGTATAGGCCAGATGCGCCCTCTCCACAACAGGCTAAACCGAAGCGTATTCCGCAGAAGTCATACTTGTCAATCATCGCAGCCAACTTGCCAACGATCCAGAGCAAAGTCAATGAACTAAACAGAGGGCTACTGGACAACGGGGAGAAGGATATTGCACTCAACCCCGACGAAATGTCTGCGCTCGCTAAATTATGTGGGTCTCTTCAAGCTGTCGCCTCTCCCTCATACATGGCTGGTGCACACAATGCTAGTTTTTCAGGTGGCCTTGAATTGATCTCCAAGATAATCACCAAGTGGCACCCGCAGAACCGCCTCCCAGGCCTAGATCTGCTGAGATTAGTAGCAGCAGCAACTCCACTGGCTGCCACATACGAGCCAATGAACGGGCTCAAGGTCGGCGACGTTCTTGAGACATCAGGGGCGTTTGATATCAGTCACCCGAACAATGTAATGTTGGCAACCAGGACATTTGTGAATCTCTTCCAGACAGAGGAAGGCAGGGACTACATGGATGGTCGATTTGAACAGGTTTGTATTTTAACTGTTTCCTGCCCCCAGAAAAATTGCACTTCTAAGATAAAACTCTTCCACTAGACTATTCAACTCGCTGAGAACGCGAGTGCCGGAACAACAAATCGGAACCTGAAGATTGCGAAGTCTACACTTCTTCTCAAGTAAGATTAAAATTCCCTGAGATCTAGTTTCGATCAGAACCCTAACCTTATCCACAGCTACGCGGTTTTGGTCACTTCGAAGAGAGCGATCGATCGCGCAATCACACTTCTTGAACCCCTCACAAATATAGTTAAGAAGGAGATCGACTCAGAGACTACCTTCCGTGCCCTCGTAGGCTTAGGAACGCTCTTGACGCTCCAGAAGGAGGTCAGAGAGGCGGCATTGTCAGTTTACGAGGCCCGCCAAACCGTCACCGAGGTAGAAACCAGGGTTAAGGAACCAAGGATTAAGGACCTGGCTGCCGAGATTAGGGAATTGCTTTAAGATTGTTTTTAGCATTGGGACGTGTTGGCTAGTTAAAATTTCATTAAAACGCCTTTGTGTGGTCGAAAGTTTGTTGCGATGCCGTCGCTCCCTGGGGAATTAGTTGGCGTTCATGGGAGCTTTATAATCGGTATTCATGTTCCCATTTGTGGTACTCTCTCACAATCCGAGGTCTCGAGCGGTGCGATCAGTGGTGGAAGTAGCAAACCTAAATTTAGCTTGACTACCAGGCTCCCTGGGAATAAATCACAATGTATCATTCGGTAGAATATAGAAGATTGAGGCGCGTTTCTTTTTTTGTTACGGTTTCGGTTGTGAGAACCAGACCCATCGAGAAGAAGGGAGTGTTGATTTGGATGATAGCCACGAACTAAATGACAAGTAAAACCCCGTTGTGTGAGGAAAGCGGTCATAGCCATAAACCCAGGTGCGGGAAGCTGGAGCAGTATCGTATATACGGGAACGGGCACATAGCATATTAGCTCATGTGGGCATTCCTACCATATACTACAGGAACGGAGCACAAATTCGTGGGGAACCCCTGGCGACAGTACAAATCCACTTCACACACACACACAGCTGGACCCTTGGAAATCTTAATAATTTAGGGTGCTCATCATCGTGGCGATCTGTCATTGTGGGATGACACTAGGCTCCGGCTGATTCCGGACTCACCGCTTCCATCCACAGCAGGAATACCGGGGCAGCAGTCCGGCAATACCATCCTGGGCACTGCCGTGTCGTATATTATAAACATATGTGATAAACCCCCCCCCGAGTCCCTCCCGAAGACTAGACGATGCAAGGATCTATACCAAGAATCGAGGTTGTAGGGCTATGGTCTTAACTTATGAGCGTATTTAACGGACATATAGCTGTCATATGAAAAACTGAACAGTCCCTTGCTACGCTATCTTATACTGTACTAAAAATTTGTACTCCAGCCGGTGAGCGGGAAGACAGATTATGTTTGCGAGTGAGAGTGTATGATTATGTTTCGTTCACTTTTGGGATGCTCGGGAGCTGTAAGTGTGGGGGTATATATTGATCATACATGGTGAGTGCGGTAAATACTCCTTTGCCCCTGATAGGGAGGAAGTGAACCAGAGCCCAAACGTATAGGCCACCCCATGATCCTAAGTAGCGTTAACAAAGATACGTACCTCCGTCTTAATGGAGTACAGCAGTTAGCTTACCCCAGTAGAAAAAAATCCGCCTAAATATAACACTTCCGGGGGGGTAAAATACAATATCCGGGGAGCAGAAAAAAAGTAGTCAGGAGCGAGTGAACGAATCCCGAACACTATTATACGGAGGGGCTTAGGCCTCTGCATGCCAAAGGGGAAAAAATCACCGCGAGTCTGCTCCCCGCCCCCAAATTTTAATAAAAGAAAAACCCTAAAATTAACATAACCCCCGCAATCGCAGCACCCCGAGTGACCCTTCATGACTGCGCTGATCCTCAAAATTTAAATAATGACAACAATTTTTTTATTATCAAAGTAGCACAAATCGCCCAAACAGCAATCTCGGTTCTGGGCTCGTTGTAGATTCCTCGCTCGTGCACGGCTATCGTATCTAAAATACAGCGCCGGACACCATACACCGACCCTACGGTTCACTTTTTTCCCCTTTTCTGTTTAGTAATGAATATCATACATACAAAAGAAAAAGCAGCGCCCTGGCATAAATTCCTATGATAATAGTATTATGAATTGATTCTTTTTTTCTTTCTTTCAAAATACCCCTCTCACCGTTCTCAACGAATACTCGCTTCATCAAGACATGAAGGGTCACATGATCAAAGGGGTGATAATTTTTAAGGCAGCTCCATAGAGAAGTTCTTTTCTTCAGAAACTTTGCTGCTAGTATCAACTCGTTGTTAGGTTTTGGTCGCCGGGAGGGTTCAGATTCAGACCCCTGGGTATGTCTGTGTTTATCTCAGGCCCTTGCCGTGCAATGACGCAAACATCGGGTGGGATCTACACCCGAGTGAGGATAGATGATCCCAATCTTTCTTTTTCCACTATCTTCAGCCCTCCAAGTGTGTGATTTATTTGTTTTTATTTGGTTTTTTCCAGTGGGTGGCGACGGAGGGCGCCGGGGGATTTTCCTGCATTTCGATTGATCTCGGGATCCTGGAGGAGTGGAGGCCGGTGGATGATGACGTGATACGGAAATTCTGAGACGGAATACTAGTAATGCGAATAATATGTACGGTCTAATCTATTTGTTCGGTAAGTTGGGGCTGTCTTACTACGATAGTAATTATCGACTGTTTGAAGATTAGTAGTTGTGCTCCCCGCACACTGACGGGCCGACCCCTCCTCCGTGTCGGCCAAGATGAGTGCGTGGGGGATGATGGTTTGAAGAGAACGAAATTTGGAGAATGGAAAGAGATAACGCCTGCTCTGCAAGGCAAAATACCTTGAATATACACAAGAACGGAAGAAGAAGAAGAAGAAGGAAAAAAGCATGAGTAAATGCCTGTGACCATTACAAACACTCCCCCCGCACCAACTTGAGGAAAACACAGATTGACGAAATAAAGAAAGCCCCTAGCTATGCATACATAGTAATTGTATTAAATTGTTTTCTGGGAAGATTGATAAAAGAGAAAACGCCATTAGAATACAGACTGAAGGGAGTAGTGAGCAAGGTCGAGGTTTTTTAGAAGTCGCGGAAAGATGCGTCGTGTTTCTCGAACATCTCATCGGTGTATTCGTCCCTCGCGGTTGTCGATGGTGGGTCGTATTGGTCAAAGTATCTGGTGTCGCCTGGGTGTCGAAGATTTGGTACGATAGGACCCTGGATAATTCTGTGAGCATATTGATATCATTGTAGAAGCTGTGGTGAGTCGGGACGTACCGGATGAACCTGGTTCTCCAATTCCTGCCAATGTACACTCCCAAAGAACGGGTGAGCCATGACCTGGTGTCCTCCTCCACACATATTACCGAGCCGCGCTGATAAATCTTTGGTGCACAATTTTCGCACAATATCTTTGGTTTCTTCGGGTAATATTGAGGGGAAAGATATCCGTCCTGCCACAATCTTCTCGTATATTGCGAATGGAGAATTGTCGTAAAAGGGTGGAAAACCACAACTCATCTCATATATCAAAACACCCAAGGCCCACCAATCAACAGCCTTCCCATGGCCTTTGCTTTGGATGACCTCTGGACTCAAGTACTCCGGTGTTCCTAAATCACAAAAAAATTGAAATTAGTAGTCTACTTTGATGGGGGTATGATGAGATGTTAGAAATCACCACAAAGTGTGTAGGTTTCCCCTGAAAAGGCATTGCGAATTAGTTTCCAGTATCCTCAAAGTCCAATGATCTCGCGATACTCACTATCACCTACAACTTTTGCAAAACCAAAGTCCACCAGTTTGACATGTCCGCGCGCATCTAACAAGATATTCTCCGGCTTCAAATCACGGTATACGATGCCGTGGTTATGTAAGAAAACCAATATCATGGCGATTTCTGCAGCATAGAACTGGGTAATTTGAAAGTCGAATCGGCGAGCCCGTCGTAAATAACCAAATATCTCTCCACCTTTGAGAATCCGTGCATGTTAGGAGCCGAGACAAAAAATTATGGAGAGATTTAGAAAATTGAGTAAAGGGGAAGAATAAGCACCGGGTGAGTATTCAAGCTATACACGGTGGTTAGCCTGTTAATGCGTCAGTGTATTTGGGTAATACGTACGAGAAGGTACAAGGAATTACGATCTTGCCATGAACAAATGTAGTGGGTTATAAACGGATGAGGCCGACAAACTTCTAATATTGATCTCTCATTGCGGACCTAAGACAAATTGATTAGACATAGTGAAAAGACTATCGTGGCGGTAAAAAGCTGAGTAGCGCACATGTTCGCATTGTTTAAGTCGGATAACTTTTTATCATGCCAACCATTAGCCTCCATTTATTTTCTGCCATTAAATAATGCCGGTATTTTCTTACTATCCACTTTCTTAAGTTGCTTTAAAGCAAACAAAGGCGCACTCTCAGTTGGTGGACTACCACTCGGTCTCACTAACCATACTCGAGCGAATGTGCCTGTGCTTTATTGGCGTTAGATTCAAACACATATATATCGGGAGGCCCAGTGGGAAACAGGCAAGTCCTTTCCTACCCCAAAGTAGTCATTAAGTCAAAGTCCTCGACAGACGGCCGCCTCCAGTCTACATCCTTCATTTCGACCTCTTTGCCGCCTTCACCTTTCTCTTCTTCTTTGGATCCCAATACTACATCGCCATTTCTGGTATCTCCTCCCTGCGCTTTACCATTCACGGGAAGCCCCAATCCCCCTTGTATAGGGTCTGACACCGGTGTATGCAGTAAATCGCTTTGAAAGTCAATATCCATATCAGAATCAACCTTATTGAGTTCTGTCATTGCTGGCTCCCCGTCAAGAAGCTTATCGGGGGGTGGTGTCGGAAGGCTTGAGGGCGCTGCCGTTTGTTGTGTTGTAACCTCCATTTATGCTTTGATAGTTGAAATGAGGGCCTCTGGTGACGGAGGTGGAGTTGGCAGGTTTGATGGGGAGGTTTGAGTCGGATAAGAGGGTTTTTTTCTCTCTTTTTTTTCTTCAATGCATTCTATGGAGCATAGGGTAAAACCGGTTCGCAGATCCAAGTCACTCCAAGGCTGCTCGATCTTCCCACAGGACAGCGGCCGCGCGGTGTGGCGGACGCGGGCCTTTATGTACCCTATGCGCTGTTGGTTACGGACACTTAGGGATCGCCTTCCTTCAGTATAGCTCTCGCGTCACAAGGAGTAGTCAGGGGGTTATCCTTAGGGTAGGGGTGTGTGTGAGAGGGGAAGAAGGGGGAGCAGACGGGCAGCGGGGCAGACCGACGGGCAGACAGTGGGGCGTGCAATGAGCTGAGACTTGTAATATTATAGTACTTACACGACATGCGGTGGTTTTTTTCTTCTTCCCTCGATAATATATCGTTTGTCCACGCTAGTAACTGAATATGGACACCGAGGATAGCACAACACAACTGCAGGCTCTGATCAGGAGCAGTGGCGTTTTAGGGGTGAGATCGAAATATGGTACACGATATCTTGGCTCTTAAGTACTCATACAGTCGTATTCGGGAAAAAAAAGAATACCCCTCCATGGCAACAAGTTTAACTGACAACCTTCGCAATGAATTACTCTAAAGAGGTAAAGGGGTAACTGTTAAAATAAATAGCAAATCCCATTATCATTGGAATATCTGTATATTATTAGAAATGTAGAGAAAATAGAAGATAAAAAACAAAAACAATGTATTTTCTAGTAGTGCCAGTGGATAATACTAGTAAATTATATAAATTTTAGAATAGAAAAAATTACTTATAATAATAACTATAGTTTTAGGCCCTGCTCGGCATGTGACAATATAAAAATATGCTATATTTCTGAAAACAGCATATTTCTTTATACAGAGAGCAAAAGATCCATAATTGAAATTTTTAAATCATAGATAGATAGACAATATCCACTAGCGTATTCTGCATAAAAATGGAAGCAATAGGATATCACACTGTTGGGTAGTAATAGAAATTACAATGTTGAAAAATATAGAATGTCTTGTCCCATAATATTTTGCAACATCATAATCTCTGCTACTGCTTGAGTGGAACACCTTTGATTGCTTCCATATTTATAGAGAATATCCTGGAGTATATTGGCTATCTCTCTATGATTTAGTATTTCTGATTATGGATATTTTGCTCACTGTATAAAGAAATATGCTGTTTTCAGAAATATAGCATATTTTTATATTGTGATATGCCGAGCAGGGCCTTAACTATATTATAAAGTAACAAGTTAAAGTTTTTAATTATTTCAAATATTTACACTAGAAATTATTATTTTAAAGAGAATTTCAACTAGACTCTAATACTAAACTATGCAAACAACTTTCTAAAATCATCTAAGTAGTTATATAAAAATATAGAGATTTTCCTCATATCATACTTGAAAGAGCCTTCTAATAATCTTCTACTATAATAATACACTTTACAAAATACTAGTTTATTATTATAGATGGTTACCAAGACAATAATCTTTGCTAAATAGTGATTCTAATAACTTTTAAATCCTGCTAGGTATATTACAATATAAATATATCATAATAAAAGTCACAAATGATATATATTTTAAAATAACCATATGGGTGCAGTTCAGCGAAAAACCTGAAGATTGCCAACAACAACAATATGAGTTGAATAGCTCCTAGCATTGAGCATCAGATAGAGTACACTCTGGGCTTCTTGAAATATATTTATTATTAAAATCGAAGTAGAATTGGTCTTGTAATGACTATTTTGAAAATTTATCAAAAAACCCTTTTTTACATAGATGAATAGCCTGCTATGAGATCTTCCTGTATTCTACTTTTCAAATATTTTCATGAGTACAATTCAAAGTTATTATTGTATTTCTTTCAATACTTATACTTTGAGCCTATTTTACAAACATCCTCCGTCTCCTCTACACACCCGGCGATTGAAATCTCAACATCACGAGATTATCACCACTTTTCCCAACTCCACCCCCCGCTATGGGTTCGCCCTAGGGGGTGGAGTGCATCTCCCCTCTTCTTCTCCTGCCCTTAGGTTAATCCCTTTGGGCTTTCTTCACTTTGGGTTGATGGATTTCGTCTTCTTTTGATGATGTTTCCTCTTCCTAACCTGCTTTTGCTCTGCCTCGCTTAGAGCATTTGCACGGTCGGCAATACTCTTCTCAATGCCCATGTCACAGACGGCCGGGTACACGGTTTGCAGTAAGAGAAAACATTTCAACAGGCCACGGTCGATTTCTCTACTCTCTTTTTCATTAAGAGGCTGTCTAGTCAAGACACGAACGTGTTTTCCGATAGTTTCTACGGCACAGAGTTGGGTCTACCTGTAACAATCCTACTCCGTTGGAGATTAGTTATGCAACAGGTAACAAATTCTTACGTAAGGATCTGTAACTATCTGATAGTTATTGATCGCTCGAAGAAAAGAGAGTGTTCTTCTTTCCAAGATTAACTTATGATCTCTTCTTTCGTCTGTTTAGACTATCTTATATTCTTCGTATCTTCCACCAATGTCTGATTGGGGAGAGATGGTGAGGGAACTTCTTCATATCTTGATCTCTTCTCACCTGAGAGAGATGTGAGACTGTCCTTGTCTTAACAAGGTCGTGGTTGCTTTGACGCTAAGAGCTAGGTTGCTTGCATACAAGCGAGAGGTAAAGGTAAAGGTAAAGGTAAAAGTTATATTGTAGAAAAGTACTTAGATGGTTGCGTGAAGAGCTCTAACTACTGTGACTGATTTTTTTTTTTTTTTTGAATCTTGTTTATTAATTGTTTCTATTGGGGCCAATGCACACCTGTGCTCAATCCCACAGTCCTAGGTACAACGGGCATTTGGCCGGAATGAAGACCATATCGCCCAAAACCTCCAACAACAGTCCATCCCGCGATCCCCAAGCTAAAACCCTCTGACCCTGCCCGACAAAGAAAACTCCGCCCGGTACTATGGGTAGAAACTACAAGGAGATGAGAACACGAGCCTGAAAACAGCGAACCAATAACCCCCGTGAAAGCCTAGCTTAAAAGAAAAACATCCCCAACCGACAGTAGACACAACCAACAAAGGAAGTCAAACCCACTCCCCCTAGTCAAACCACCTATGAGCTAAACCGTTGTAACGGGGGCACCCTATAGAGAGGTGAACTCTAAGGTTGCGACCGCACCAAAACTCAAAGTAGAAGATAAAGATAGAGTAAATAATTCACGAAGAATCAAAACGGTTAAACTTAATATTGTTAAGCTGAAAGCTTCACTCAATTAGTTCTCTCGAGGAAAAGTTGGTTATCGAAGTAGAATGCCAAACGCTTAAACTTAAGTAGATATCAGATTTAAGCCTTTTGACATTCACCACTACTCCGACCTTGTGCGAGCACCCTGTCCTGCTCAGGGTTTGTCCGAGGTCTACCCTCCATCAGGAATTATCCTGCGGGAAGTGTCGGACCAACTCGGGTACACTTAACTCCGTGTAACGACCCTACGATAGGTAGCTACAATTACTATCACCTTAGCTCAAATGGTATACCAAGTGGTATCCAGAGGTGGTATGGTCTCGTATATATTATACACATGGCTGGTAATCCTAGGATAAGGCCTAGACAATAGTTGAGTAGCTTTGAGGTGCTCTACTAGGCAGGGTA
>Ga0307509_10002557_pt1 | contig 29225 bp, 24 predicted proteins | sample 10_EM_MG_FD_202245 | JGI IMG/M metagenome (GOLD analysis project Ga0307509, IMG submission 202245) | Populus trichocarpa ectomycorrhiza microbial communities from riparian zone in the Pacific Northwest, United States - 10_EM | ecosystem: Host-associated > Plants > Roots > Unclassified | place...
GGCGGGGATCGACACTCTGCTGTTCTACTAGCACCTTCACTATCGCATCATGATTGTGGAAGGTAGCCCACAACAACGCTGTCATACCAAATTTGTCAGTCGCGTTAAGATCCCATTTATCCATCTTAAGTAAAAGAATCATGATCTCCAAAACACCGAGAAGAGCTCCAGCGTGGAGGGCCGTGAATTTCGTCGGATGGCTGTCAGTATTCGAAATTGTATACTTCTCTAGGTAGGCATCTAAGAATAGCTTGCAAAATATATGGGAATCGAATCGATCAAGTAGCTTTACTGCAAGCTGGTTTACGCTTGGCGAGGTTTCTCTTTGGCAATGTGCACCCCAGTAACGAGATGCATAATCAAGAAAGGGAGTTGTTAGTAGGGGCGAAGGGAGGGATGGAGAAAGTTTCTCGATGCACCCAAAGTTAAGGTATGTCAAGCAAACCTCCGCAATCCTCGAGTGGGAATTATAAAACAGTGTAGGATTCGCTAGGATATGCTCCTGTAAAGTGAAATGAACGAGACGGACTTTAGAAGACGATGAATCGACTGTGACCAGTCCTAGCCCGCAGTTCAATATGGTCCGGATCGAAGGGGTGTTATCGTTGTCCAAATCGGTGGATCCTATTGCTACTCCTAAGGCTTGACACAGCTCGTTTGGTGACAACGGCCGCTCTGAATATGCTATCCACATTATAGCTTCCATTCCTAGCCGCGCTCTGTCCTCCCCCTGTGCCCTAATCCTCTCCATAGTAGCAGCGTATACGTCCCCTACGTTTTTCCCATTTGACATTTGTTCAAGTTTCTCCCTCCTCCGGCGAATTGTTGTCTCCCCGAGGATGGTCTCAATGCTGAGAGAGACAAGAAGGAATCTATGCACAATCACTCGTGAGTAACATGACTTCTACTGAGTACAGGGAAACCAAGCATCTGGACATACATCTCGGATATTTTTTTCGGAATAATTTCCATTATCTCCGCTCTCAAACTCTCATCCATGGCGTCAGGTTCCGGATCCCCGTCCAACTTCATCCTCAAAAATGCCTCGGTGTCTTCCCTTGTTGGACTCACGAGGATGGTATCCACATTAGGGAAGTACCTCTCGACCTCAGGGCGGATGAAGGGCCTTCCGGTCAAGAAGAGACGCACATTTGGGAACTCTCGGACGATAGCTTGCAAAGCGCTAAGAAGGCCAGTCCGATGCGCCGCGAGAGACTCGTCCAAGCCGTCGATACAAATAACCACCCAATGCCGTTGCGCAATCACCATCTTCAGCATTTCGAGAAGCTCTGGGGCTTCGGGGCCTACCCCGCCAAAATGCCTTTTCGCATCTTCGAACGCCTTCCGTATATCTCCCAGGATGTCTCCACTCCTAATAAACTGCTTGAGCATGGCTCCTAGAATGTTCGATGTAGTCTGTTCCTTTCTATCGAGATAGTCGCAATACAGCCCAGCAACCGTGATATCCTGTTCGCTGCCGTAAAAATGGTCGATCACTAGTGAGCTAGAATCTCAAGCAAGCAGTTAGTGATGTTGGCTTTCGCAGTGGTTTTATTTTTATTTTTTTACCTGAGGTGAGTCTTTCCCACACCTGGATCACCATGGCAAAAGAGCACACGGTGAGAAGATCCGTCTTCTCTCGTATTCCATCTCCGAAATTCACTCTCTTCAAAAATCCAGTTCCCCGCACCCTTGAGTCTGCTCTCCCTTATATGCTGATGTCTCCTCTGAGGCTCCAACGACGACAACCACTTCAGGACCTGATTCTTGTCATCCGTTATAGTTGTGTTGAAATTGTTAAAACTATTGACATTGCAAGACCCGATAATCGCCCGGTTGTCCATGATATCTGAGGTCTGGCCGATTGATGGTGTCCGGCACGGTGCAAAAAGGTGATGGATTGGGGTCTCAAGGAGGTCAACAGCTTCTTCAGGGCCCAGGAAAACCATCTCCGGAAGTAAGGCTGAGATATCATACCCCCGCATTTCACCAATCGTTTCATGCCAACAGGTGCCAGCACCCACCAATGAGCTTTTTTCACAGCCCCTGCAGCTCCTGCGGCTAAAGTCGGAGAGCCGCACCCCTCCCCCCCTACCCGCCAGACTCACTACTCGTAGCTACTTAGCACACCGGTACTCGTAATTCTCTGAAGTTTGTGAACACAACTGCTATTGCATACATGTAAAAAGGAGGCCGGAGCCTCAAAATTTTGGTGTATGCAATATCAGTCGTGTTCACCAACGCCAGAAAGTTACGAGTAGAGCCCTTGCTAGTATAATATCCGACAAAAGTTCGAAGAGTGCAAAAAGATTAAACTATTAGGCCATGCTAAGCATAGCGGTACCTCAACGAAGACCACACATTCTGCGGGGTTGCCTTAATAGATCTCGCCCTCAGCGAATTCTAGCCCCAAAATCGCATCCCGACTCCGTCTGCGGTGGATAAGTGCGACTCTCACCTACCATAAGTATTATACTAGAGTACCAGCGCTCCAACAATAGACATGCGCTTGAGCACTAGCACTTCGCTGCCGAGACCCCCACCCCAGAGAGGAGCAGGGATGCCACAAAAAAACAGTTAAAAAAAATCAGCACCAACTTGTCTAGGGGGTTGAGTAAAAATCAGAAAATTATTTCCGCTGATCCCACCCAATTCCCCTGGAGACATTTGTTATATTTTCCGGTCTTTAATCTGCCCCCTTTTCCTCGAGCACCACAAGCTGGAAATTACAAAGGGCTTAAGTTAGTACACTCCTCCTGTCTTCAAGTGCTTTTATGGGACTTTATCTGCCGCCTGCAAACTTTCGAACATGCGGAACTGGACCGATCAGAAACTCAGGAGGCTTTTAATGCTGGGCAACACCCCCACGGTGCGTTACTCCACGACAATTGACTAAGATCAATACCACCACCACAACACTGCTCCCTGGGTCTTCTTGGCCAAGGAATACAAGATATACAGGAGACCCTCGCGGCTAGTCCCACGTGGATCATATGTCCGATTCTCCTTCACGAACTTACAGTGCCCCAAAATCTCTTTAAAGTAGCACTATGACAGCATCAACTACCGGGGTACTGCTTTCGTAGTGTAGATAGCGACCGTTTGTGGCTTTGGTGTGAGTGGACCATAACAGCTTCGTCGCACACACTGTAGCCTCCCTTTTTCGCCAACCAGCTACAGAGAGTTTTGCTTCGGCCACAAACCAACCTCAACCTCAAGTACAAATTTTCTATCACTATCTATATCCGAGCCAGGAATTGGTACCCAGTTGCCCTTGCAGTACAAGTACTCTGATCCCGTGCTCCTGGAGCCAGGCAGTCCTCGTCCGCCTTGAGCCTCACTTACCATGCAACATCTGCCCCACTCATTTTCAGTGACCACAGATCCAGTGATTTCTTGCATTTAGGCTATTTCCTCCTTTAGACCCCGCATAATTTTCGGGAATCTCTGAGCCGCAGTGGCTAGGGTTAAGGTATGATACGGCGCAAATCACTTAAAACCTACACCAGGTTGAAACGGAATCAGTGGCAACTGCACCAAATTGCTGCTGCTTACTTAACAGTCTGAGAACCACATACTGTGGCAACCCTACCGATCAACTAAGTACCCACCACTTTTACCTAGTATCCTGTCCTGCGAATATCTGGTAACTTGTTTCACTCTCACCAAAAATCTTCAACTTAACCTTCAATAATATTTCCCAGTTTGCACCTATTTTGTGAAATCGAACCGTGGGGACCAAGCCCTCTTGATTCTCTACCTCTTCACGGTTTCTGTTTCTTAAAATTCTGTGTTTTGAGTCTGTCATCCTCTCTCCGGTTTGGGCCTATTTGAGGTGTAGGTTTTAAGCGATTCGCGCTGTAGTATTTTAGCAAGAGTGAGCAATCGTTATCTTGGAGATTAGCGAGGGTTAGGGTAGGCGGGAACCCCTCGTCTAGGAACGCCGGCAGCACGAGCCACCCTATTCCTTCTTGACCGACTATCATATGATACCATATTAGAAGGGGGTTGGGAGCTTACAAGCGGATAGTGGTGTAAGTCTGAACTGTAGGGTGTCTTGAGAGCGACAGGGCCCAAGCGAAAGGGTGAGTTAGAAATTCAAAACTGGAGCTCTTGGCTAATAATTGGAACTTCATAGCAAGAAGTTCGTGTTAGAATATTGCGTATTCCGTGATTTCTTATATGTGCCTCTGGCATGGTTGATAAGGTTTTCGACTTCTCACTTTTAAGTTACTGCTATCACGAGTTGATGCAGGGGAATGAAGTCACTCTATTTCCGGCACCAGATTTCGATCTCAGGTCTTCTTGGTTTACAGCTGCATCGTTCTTGGCACTGTGTGGGTTCAGTACTTGCATCTAACCGCACTATGTCACTCAGTCCAGTGCTAGCAATACATTGTCTACATTCCTGGTGATCCCTTCTACCATACTTCTACTTCCTCAAGTAGCTCCTCACTAGGCCTGATTTTTTTGTCTTCTCTTCTTTCCCCCGGTGCACAGAGTGCTTAAAAAAACCTCTTCTCTTAGTTGTCGCAATGCTATTTATTAATCACAAGTATTATGACTGACCGAGAACCACATCGAAATTACTATCTCCCGAGCCGAAAATCTCTACCATGGCTAAGGGCATGTTTACCTACCCGTCTAGTTGCAAAGTTTGGGTGATAGACAAAATCTATGATAGCCTGGAAATGATTCGCCTAATTTTCCCCTGGTCTACTTGAAGATGCTAGAAGGGGATCGGCAACGACAACCGAATGAAACGCCAAGAGTTCACACTAGCGAAACGCGGTCGCACAACTTAAGAAACTCAGGAGCGGGGAAGTTCTCTCTCTTCAACAACACACTCACTACTCTCACACTCACAACTAACTAACAGTAAAGACAGGAGTATACTGGTATATATCAACCGCAACAATGTCCTCCTATCCTTCCATGGACCACCACCCATGTCCAAGCCACTGCACGTATGTCTCTCCCCTCTTGCTCACTCAGGTGTCTTCGAAGCCAGAAGACTCCCAGTTCCCGTAGCCTCCGGGCATCCCGCTCTTTCAGCTTGCTTACCATTTCCTGACAGCTTTCCCGCCTTTGTTCTGGCAGATGCATCAATCCAAACTCAAGCGCATTCCTGCAGCCGAAACGCTTTCCCGAAAGCCAAAGCGTTCCCAAAGCCAGAGCTGCTTCCCCGAAACTATCCGAACAACAAAGCGACTATCATCGCCTCACAACTTCGAATGCCAAGCTCCTGTCACTAGCCGACCAAAACTGATGGCATAATAATCCCGTAGCAGAGTGTTGTATTGGGAGCGCAGGCAACCGGGAGCGGACGTGTGATGGAGGAAGACTGAAGTGTGGACGAGTGGAATTTCTATGGGATGAACGGACGTAAGGGTTATACATTTAGAGTTCTCACTACCTAAAGTTACCTTTAGCTAGAGTAGCAACCTCCATAGAGAATATACACCGCCACCACATCCTGCTCCTATCACTACGCCGAGACGATCGTGCCACCACCTCCATCAAAAACGTGACATTGCGCCGGAGGTGATTTCGTAAATCCCCGCAGAGGCTACACGATACGCCACGATAGCTAAACGTCATCCATCTGCCTGTAACTTACCCCCCCAGCCGCCAAGCCCTCCTTCCTGGTCGACGCCGTCTAGTGCTGCTAGACAGCTCTCTATTGGCAAACGGGCTCTAAAGTTAAGGCATAGAAAGTCACTTAAAAAAAGAGAACTGGCTTTTTCACAACTAACTCCACGGAGTGACAAAACTGTCATGTAGTAAGAACTTGAAAGATTGAGCCATGTGTTAAGATGCCTAATACTCACATCTACTAGATAGGGAAGTGAGGGCACGGCGAAAACTACCCGCCGCCGCCCCAGACTAAGACAAAAAAAAAAGTGCTAAAACTTCAGAGCGAAGGAAGTTCCACCTGATAGCTGGAATCCCATAGTTGTTAGGGTATGATAGTTAGTTTGGGGTACGACCGGTTTAGGGTCGTGACTGCTACTTGGGGGTTTTTCCCGTTGTGTGGGTTTTTCCTGTTTTGTGTGTTTGTGCGCTCTCTTCTGTATCTAGTCTGAGCTACCAGTAGAGAGCTTCCTGTATCGTACATCGAACATCCACATCGTTATCATAACATACCGGAACCACCACCTACGTGCTTTTCTCCGTGCTTCGCGCCGTTACCTACGCTACCCCAGTCATCATTGGGTTGTGAGCGAGCTGCCATCAGAGTGTCGCTATCACCACCGCTCTAGAGTGAGGTTCAATCATTCAGGTTACGATAGCTCATAAAGAATTTAGATATACTAGCCAGAACAATGCATTTTGTGTATATAAGATTTATCGCAGTCAACCTCATTGACTAAATATTCGCCGTTCCCGTCAAGAAATGCTGAAAATTGCTTAGGAGTGTGATTTTAATTTTCTTCTGGGTGAATTGACAGAATCAACTGTAGGGCGAGATGAGGGGGGAGGAAGCCCCGTATATATTTTATATCCCGTGTCTCTAGTTTTGCGGCCGTGTTTATTCCGGGTAAGGGATTCGCCTCCTAACCCATAAACTACTTACCTCACCAGGCATACCCGCTCCCACTGCATGTCAGATAACCGCACAACCGTTCCTGCGCTTAGTCCACAATTAACTCATGCCCCCCCCTACATGGTTTCTTCCTCTACATGTCAGGGAAAAACGGATTTATTGTGATCTCCAGCTCACCCCTGGAATGCTAGGATCTATCGCTAATTGTCATAATAGGCCAGGCTGTCTGACTTTGGTACTGCTGGACTAACCCAGCCGTTTTCAGGGGGACGTCTAGATCTCTTATATATCTCCAGAAGCTAGACGCAGACTTGGAGCGTGGAAAAAACCCCGCTTCTGCCATGGGTATAGGGTAATATTGATAAATAGGAATAGACGTGAGGGGGAGAAAAGCAAAAGGGGATACAGTGAGGAGTGGAAATCATAAATAATAGAGAAATGGAGGGAAAATGTGTCCTCTACCGGCTCTCACATATGTTGCCTTAGCTGCCGCAGAATGAATTGCCTTCCCGCCCCCTTAACAGTTAACTGTTAGGCAACAATGACGAATTCGTTAGCAGACAGGTAGTGGTGGAAGTAGGGGGGGGGGAATTGAATACAGGAGGACAAATTGCGGCCGGTAGGATATCGGAACCGGCGGATCCTTTTGAGAGGGGGCTCGGATGGAGGGGAGGGCTCAGATAATTCCTCCCTTAGTTGCAATAAAGCGTCGACCCCATAGTACTCTTCCTGCCCCAGGGAAATTCTATCACAACCAATCTCGGGAGGTGTTGGGGATGGTATTTGGCCACCGCCATTCACCATGTTAGAATTGACATTATTCCTACCTGCTACATAACATGTCCACAATCTCCTCATAACAAAACTTCGTAGCCTGTGGAAACAGCTATCTCAGAGGGGAAATCTGTCCGCCCTGAAGGCGGACCGTGGTGGACGATGTTGTGTCGTCCTATCCGGCCTTTTCCAAACTTGCCCTGCCAACAATCGCCAAGGACTAGAGCTCCACTGTGTCCCGGGGGGGAATTTCGCATACTTGCCCCCCGCTGCCCTCACCTATAGTCCCACTGTCCCCCGCATCCCCCACAGTTCCCGTATTGTCCCCCGTGTTCAAAGTCACCGGGGATCACTCACTTTTTCCTATCCCTTTTTGTTGAAACATGCTTCTGGTCTACTGTGGTATCACTCGTACTATTACTTTTTCTCCTTACATCAAACCTTATCGTACATTCAGACCTCCTGCACTATTGAGGATACCTTACATTTCTCTCATTCCCCTTTTGTTTGTTATTGTTATTGTTCGCTCGACCTATTTGTCTCGTTCCCAAATAGTAGATAGTCAGGGTCTTTCGCCCTTCCCTTGGTGTTCAGTTGTTCTCAAGCAATCAAGAACTTCTTCATCTTGCATCATCGTTCCATTCAATATTTCCACAACACTTTTTATATATATATTTTTAATTTTTATGCATTGGTATTATGCTTACTACCTTCTTGTTTCCTTAGTTTTGTTTGGTGTTCTTCCTTGTACCTTTTTCTTTCCTCTGCTGTAACTTGGGTCGGACTGATGAAACCGGAGATGGCAATGCAGCTTAGTGGCTGTCATGGATGCTTGGGTTGTAAGGTTAGTGTGGATAATTAGGCCCCAAAGACATTCTTGCAGGCTGGTTGCTGTACGGTACACTGTACAAGAAGATAGCAAGATTCATGGAGATGAATTTCGTGCTTCATTGGTATTTTCGGCCATGTTTCTTGGGTATTTTCCACTTCTCACAATCATGGGATATTGGGGGAACAGTACCATATAAGAGTTCATTCCCGCCAGTGGTTAGAATAGGATAACACGCATATTTTATTGTCTTTTACACATATCTCTAGGTGTGCTTGGCGCACGAAATAATTGAATGGGGTAAAAAAACTCCCCCCCGCAGTCCCCGACAGTTCCCGGAGGTCACTCGGGCCAATCTGTCTTGCATTGTAGGGCCCTCCGACCTGAAGTTTCGCGGATGCTAACGGACTAGATTTTGCCGTCCCGTCCTGTTCAGGGCTCTTGACAGTCGCCCAGTCCAGCCCCGTAGGGCACCCGGACGGTTAGGAACGCTACCGTAGCTGATCGGTGGATTAAGATGAGCGAGAGGTGGCGTCGTTGAAAATTGTTGATAAATTGCTTGTGAACCCCCTCATCTCCACCTACCATCTATCCAGGAGCTAGAATACAATGCTGGTATAGTTCCTTATACTCTTGGTTTATTACACTCTAGAACAATAGTGAGATAATATATCAGTCTAGGAAATGCGGCACCCAGGTAATATTCCAAATTGATACGGCAGGGTTCAGAAAAGAAAGGAGCAGAGTCAGGGGTGGGTATTCCCGGGAACCGCCTCCCCTAAACAGCTAGTTTAGTGTTTTTTCAACCACGAAGTGCTCATCTACTCTTTATTTGTCTGCAATTAATTAGTTTTGCTCACCACTCATTCACTTGGCTACACCCCCGATGCTCAAAAATCTTTTCATTAATTTGGCCTACTGAGTGAAGCTGAGAATCAAAATTTAAGCCAAAGTCACAAGGATAGATACAGAAGTAATACTACAGTAGGTTACACCGGCACTGAGTGGTGGTTCCCATTTACATAGAGTGGTATGGAAACCTGATCTTTAGGCTTTGAATGGCTGAACTGCAGTTAATTGATGTCAAGTGTGACAATTCACCATCGGGGAGGTGTCGGAAGAGAGAAGATACCTTTGAACACAGGATTTGCTAATACAAACAAAATGGACTTTGGCCCAAGGAGACATGTTATATGCGCAAAAACCACTAAGGGGCTTGCCGGACTAACTTACTTGTTTTACCTAACCAGTCTTCCCACATAAGAGTTTTAGAGCATGTTCCTACTGACATAGCACATGACGCAACGGCACAGGGAGATGCACCTGGTACCTAGTTATTGAGCTAGATAGGTTGGAAAGCGTGATCATAGGCCCCGCTACCCTGTTCATTATCCGATTGCCGGGGCAAAGACCATAATAATATTATATTAAAAGGCAAGGATATCATACAGAAAAACATAATGATAAGCATCTTGATTCTTGCACGGATCGTAACACATATTATTTGGATTATTCTGTACGCCCCTGCCGTAATAAAGGTGTAACATGTATAGAGTGTCACCTCCATAAGTCATGGTAACTATGCAACAAATGAGACCACAAACCACGCCCGAGATATGAGACTTCCGGAAGCGCGATCAACATGCAAGTGCCTTCTCCCAAGTTGAACAGCTCTTAGCTTTCGTCCATTTCCCCTCCCCCGCAAACCGATCCAGTGGGGATTCTAGCATGATTGGACTTATGGGGTATAGCTGGGGAGCATCCATACGAGCTAGAACCACAGTTTTGACAAAAGAGGGGGTAAAAGCTCGTCTGCCAGAGGCAGGAGAGACAGGTATATATGAATATGAGCAAGAGAAGAATAAGGTGTCAAAGGAATAGAGGAAATCGTAGGTTAGACTGGGAAATAAAAGGAAAATGAATCCTTTGCCGGTTCCCACGAATGTTTCCTTAATTACAACAACATGGACAGCCTCCCGACCCGCTTGCCAGTCGGCTATTAGCAAGTGATAACGAATCCGGTGGCAGGCGAGTAGCTGTGGAAGTGGGGTGTCGATATCCGGAGAGAAGTAGGTGGGGAACCAGCAATCAACGGGACAGAGCTTTGCGTATGTAAATGAGGGGAGACAACTTGTGGCTTGTGGTACGCTAAAAGCGCCGGGTCTTTTTTGTGGGTGGCTCGGGTAGCGGGGAGGGGTCTGACACCAAGGGGCCGGATAATTCCTCCTCCAGTCCTGATATTAAAAGGTCATGTGACCCCACCCGCCCATGGATGACTCTCGAAAGGCTACTCTCAGTGGGCCTTGGAAACGGCATTTGGCCACTTTCGTCTACTGTGTCGGGATGGGTATCGTTCCGCTGCGACAGCATCTCCACAATTCCCTGATGCTGGTTCTTCGCCGCCCACGACAATGGCGTTCGGCCACTTTTGTCAGCACTGTGGGGATTTGTTGTTAATCACCGGCGTGTTGTTAATCACCGGCGCCCTCCAGAGACGTTCCTTATACTTTCTTAGAACATGCGAGAAGATGACCGGAGGATTCACCGGAGTCAGATACTCGGTGAAGAGGGCGAAGTGAGGGGAAACAATATACAATGGTAGGGAAAAGGAGAGGGGAAAGCGGGGAAGCAAAGAGGGTAGGAGGGGTAGCAAAGCGGGGTAAACAAATGGTGTGACAAAGTACGAAAGTGCCACTATTATACTCAAGAAAATGCTGGAAGGGCAGACATCAATTCATGTAATTAAAGGGACCTCTCCGGCCGTAGTCTTATAGGAAGTAGGTCACTAAATAACAAAGTCTAAAGTCTGTCCTGGTATCCTCTTTGCATCTCTTAACCACTTCCTATTCACATGCTGCCAAGATTCCCACTCTCAATTTTCTCAGGATTGACATCATCACGTTCCAATAGCATCCGCACACTTTCCTCACGCCCATACTCGGCTGCCCATGAAAGTGGTGTTCGGTCACGTTTGTCAGCGCGGTCGGGATTTACATCGCTCCGTCCCAATAGGATCCGCACAGTTTCATCATGCCGACCCACCTTAGTCAGTGTTCGCAACGGGGCAGTCCGTCCGTCCTGAGGGTAGGACAAGGACGGACTACGAATCGTAGTCCGTCCGGTCCTGGAGAGAATTTTGCCCGGGGCTAATGGCCATAGGACGGGGAAGACGGTGGGCCCCACAACCAGTTTTCAGAATGTCTCAGAATGTGAGGCCAGACAGATCCCCACAGATGCCCACAGACATCCACAAATACCGGCAGATCCCGACTGATCCCCGCAGATTCCTGTAGGTCCCGACAGATCCCCTCCCTTCCCCACCGTTCCTAACAGAGAATCTGTAATCCGCCACCGTCACCTATTGTTTTCAGATCAGGATGGCACCATTCTTTCAGATAAAGACGGTATTTTCCATTCCCTGAAAAACATTCCAAAATCAAAGTCAAAGAAATGAAAGAAGCCTAAAACCTCGTGAATGATATCCAAAAATCTTTGTGTTCCTAACTAGTTTTACAATAGCTCCTTATATATTTTCTTCTACACTCCTATATCGGTGCTCTGGATATGTTAGTTCGTAGTGATATTCTGATGTGTTCGTCTATCCCGCCAACAGAAATATTTTCTAGTCACACAATTGAATCTCATATACACTTACATAGTAGCCAACTATAGTCCCCTCCCGTCCTTGCGGCTAATTTGTCGAAGAACCCCAATTTCGATGTCATTCGATGGATTTCCACCAACCCCGACAGATGCCAACAGATACCCATAGATGTCTGGAGGTACCCGCAGATGCCTGCAGGATCCCGACAGATCCCCGCCGATCCCCACCGATCCCCACCGATCCCCACCATCCTTGTCAGGGGATCTGCAGTCCACCACCGTCCCCTATCGTCCTTGTATTAGGATGGCATAATAGTGTCTCACCTTGTCGGGCCCGTGGTCCTCGCTCAAACCTGCAGTCCTAAAATGTCACAGGACGGGACGGAGTGAAAATTGTCGTCCTGGCCGGTCCAGTCTTCTTGGCAGTTTCCCCGTGGGGCCGCCAAGGCCCCCAGACCGTTGCGAACACTGGGGACAGCCGGCGTCGCATCCTAATATTTTGTGTACCTCTATTAGTATATACCCCTCCATGCCCGACTGCCCAATGATACAACACCACTGCGATCAGAAAAAAAATCTGGGAAATGATATCTGTAGACTTTCTATTTTCTAAGCGTTCCCGGCCTTCCGATCGCTTCGTCTTTGGAGTAGGACGGGACCGGTTATAGACAGCAGTTCATCTTTTAGGAGGTGATAGGACGGACTGTGCACCGGGAATGTAGAACCAGACGGACTGTGGGGGGCTGCAGTCTTACAGTCCGAGGTTCTATTGAAAGGAGTTTGTCATACAGTGTTTAGGCCACTGCTAGAGTGTTTTCGAGATTGCCCAAAGCTTGAATTAGTTTATTATTTTTTCGTTTCTATGAACTAAAGCCTACCTAATTACCAAAGTACTAGATATTCGAATAGACCAATGTGGCATTTCGCTCACGATGAATTGAAGGAGAGGGAAAGAAAAAATTGAAAATGAAAAAAGAACAAGATTAAAATTAAAATTAAAAAAAGTGTGGACTTGTTTGAAAGTTATTCCACTGTTATCATCATAATATTTAAGAGTACAGAGGAGAAGGAAGAATTATGAAAAGCTGGAAAACAACGAACGGAGCGTTTCGGCAGACTGAATTTTCCTGAATGCATCCCTATCATAAGCTATTTTTCCTGTTAATTGCACAGCTTTCGTAAATTAGATATTTCACTACTGCACTTTGACGAGTTCTAATACTAGACCCCTGAATAGACGAATATCGCACCATGGGGAGTGACTAGCGCGGTCGCCTGCAGTCCTCACTGTCCGTTACTGTCCCCCGCTGCCTCACGCCGCCCCCAACTTCGCTCCACTGTCCACCTTGACGCCGCTGCCTCACCCCGTTGGCCGCGCCATCCGACCTAACGGCGACAGTCCTGCACTTCAGCTGCCCCGGACGAACTACAGACTGTTGCCCCCTCCACGGCTCTTTGTAGTCCCGCATGGGGTCCCACAGGGCATCCGGACAGCTGGGAACACTGCCGTAGCTGAGCGGTGGAATAGGCTGAGAGAGGGGTGGCGCCTTTGAAGATAGCTGATAAATTGGTTGCGAATCGCCCTGGCCCCGGCCTACCAGTTATCCAGGAGATATAATATCATGCTAATATAGTCCCTTACTGTTGGAAACTGTACTCACGGGCGTGCTCTCTTCTTGTCTGTTGCTGTAGTTACGAGTGATACGTCATGACCACCTACGTCACCCCCTTTCCCTTCTCTGAATCTTAGCCTCTCTTCTGTCTTCTTTTTCGTCTTGTTTTCTTCTTTCTTTCACTCGCTCAATCCTCTTCTTATCCAACAAGCAATATAAGTCTTTCGCTATCTTCGGTGACCGCTCTCCTTTTTGAACCTGTGAAACTACTCGCTTCCACTCCTTCCAATCGGATAGCTCTCAACACTTACACTCCCGGTTTATAAAACTCTAATATCATAGTAAGGGAAACATAATATATCACTCTAGGAGTGCGGTACCCAGGTTATATTTCAAATTGACAAGGTAGAGTTCGGAACAAAAGAGGAGCCGAGTCAAGGATGGATATTGTCAGAATCCTCCTCTCCTATGGGTTATTTAGAGCCCCCTCCAACTACAAAGTGCACATCTACTCCCTATTTGTCCGCTACTAATTAGTTTCGCCCACCACCCATGCGCTTGACCACACCCCAGATGCTGAGATTCTTTCATTAATTTGGCTTACTAGGTGGGGCTGAGAACGGAAATTTAAACTAAAGTTACAAGGACATGATACGAAAGCGATACTTGGCTAGACCTGCACTGAGTAGTGATCCCCATTTACATATAGTAGTATGGTTACCTGACCTTTAGGCTTTGAATGGCTGAACTGTAGTTATTGGTGTCAGGTGTAATACCTCTCTAAAGGGGAGGCGTTGGAAGAGAGAAGAGGCATTTTGAACTCAGGATTTGCTAATACAGACAAAAGGGGCCATGCCCGGAGAGACAACCTATGTGCAAAAAATCAATTAGGGACCTGCCGGACTAATCTAATTGTTTTGCCTAACGGGCCATCTCGTTCAAGATTTTTGGAGTGTTCCGACTGACATACTGAATTCATCACGGAGCGATATAGGGAGTGGATTGACCTGGTACCCGGGGGTTGAGTTAGGGAGGTAGGAAAGTGCGACCATGGGCCTGGCTACCCTGTTCAGTATCCGATTGCCAATGGCAAAGGCAATGATATAATATGTATAAAAACCCCGCTATATGAAAAAATACAGCGATAGGATATAGAAAACATAATGAGAAGTATCTTGATTCTTACACGGATGGTCACACATTATTTCAATTACTCGGCAAACTCCTGCCGCACCAAAGAAACAATATGGATAGAGTACCAGCTCTATAAATCACGATAGGTATACAACAAATGAGACCAGAATCCACACTCCCGAGATATAAGGAGACTTCCCAAAGTGCGATCAACATGAAAGTTCCTTCCCCCAACTCGAACAGTTCTTAGCTTTCATCCATTTCCCCTCCCCCAACAAGCAGATCGAGTTAGAATTCTAACACGATTGGACTTACGGGGTATCGCTAGGGACTATTCACACGAGCTTGGGCGAGAGTTTTGGCAATAGAGGCGGGATAAAAACTCGTCCATTAGAGGTAGGAGAGACGGATATACAGGAATATGAGTGAAAGAAAGAATAAGGGGTCAGAGAAATAGAATGAATCATGGGCTCCACCAGGGAAATGAAAATAAAATGTATCCTTTGTCGATTCTCATGAATATACTTCCTTAATTGCAACAACAGGGATAGCTTTTCCGCCGCCCCCTTGCCTGTGGGCTATCAGAAAGCGGTAACGAATCCTGTGGTAGACAAGTAGTTTGGAGGCGGGGTCGGCATATTCGGAGAGGGGTAGGTGGGGAACCAGCGATCAACGGGAGAGAGCTTTGCGTATGTGAACGAGGGGAGACAACTTGTGGCCAGTAGTACGTCAAAACCGCCGAGTCTTTTTTCGGGGTGGCTCAAGTAGCGGGGAAGGGTCTGATAAGATGGGCCTGGATAATTCCCCTTCAAGTCCTGATATCAAAAGGTCGTGTGACTCCGCTTGATCATGGGCGACTCTCGGACAGCCATTTCCAGTAGGCCATGGAAATGGTGTTTGTCCACCCTCGTCTACCGTTTTGGGATGGGGATTGTTCCGCTGCGATAGCATCCCCACAATTTTCTCATGCCTTTTCTCCGCCGCCCATGACAATGGTGTTCGGCCACTCTTGTCAACACTGTGGGGATTGACATCATCACGTTCCAATAGCATCCGCACGCTTTCCTCATACCCATACTCGGCAGCCCATGAAAGTGGCGTTCGGCCACGCTTGTCAGCGCGGTCGGGGTTTACATCGTTCCGTCCCAATAGGATCCGCACAGTTTCCTCATGCTGACCCTCCTCAGTCCAAGACAACATTCTTCTGGCGCCTCTACTACAACCATGGGAACATAAATCACCCCCGGCCATCATCAGTATAATTTTTCACGCCCATTCTCGGTTACCCGTGACAAAGTTTCTCTGCCACTCTCGTCAGCACTGTGTAGATCGACATCGCCCCGCTCTAACAGTATCGTCACAGTCCTCCCACATCCTTCCTCCGTACACGGTTCCAAAAAAGTCGGCCCAGCAGCCCATGAAAGTGGGGTTCGGCCGCCCTCGTCTGTAGTGTCGGGATCGACACCGCTCCGCTCTAATAGCACCTGCACGACTGCTCCACGCCCAGCCCAGGCAGCACATAAAAGTAGTCCGTCGCCCGAGTGATCTGTATGGCGGGGATCGACACTCTGCTGTTCTACTAGCACCTTCACTATCGCATCATGATTGTGGAAGGTAGCCCACAACAACGCTGTCATACCAAATTTGTCAGTCGCGTTAAGATCCCATTTATCCATCTTGAGTAAAAGAATCATGATCTCCAAAACGCCGAGAAGGGCTGCAGCGTGGAGGGCCGTAAATTTCGTCGGGTGGCTTGCAGTATTCGAACTTGTCCACCTCGCTAGGTAGGCATCTAAGAATAGCTTGGAGAATATATGGGAATCGAATCGATCAAGTAGCTTTATTGCAAGCTGGTTTACGCTTGGCGAGGTTTCTCTTCGACAATGTGCGCCCCAGTAACGAGATGCATAATCAAGAAAGGGAGTTGTAGGCGGGGGTGAAGGGAGGGAGGGAGAAAGTTTCTCGATGCACCCAAAGTTAAGGTATGTCAAGCAAACCTCCGCAATCCTCGAGTGGGAATTGTAAAACAGTGTAGGATTCGCTAGGATATGCTCCTGTAAAGTGAAATGAACGAGGCGGACTTTAGAAGACGATGAATCGACTGTGACGAGTCCTAGCCCGCAGTTCAATATGGTTCGGATGGAAGGGGTGTTATCATTGTCCAAATCGGTGGATCCTATTGCTACCCCTAAGGCTTGACACAGCTCGTTTGGTGACAACGGCCGCTCTGAATATGCTATCCACATTATAGCTTCCATTCCTAGCCGCGCTCTGTCCTCCCCCTGTGCCCTAATCCTCTCCATTGTAGCAGCGTATACGTCCCCTACGTTTTTCCCATTTGACATTTGTTCAAGTTTCTCCCTCCTCCGGCGAATTGTTGTCTCCCCGAGGATCGTCTCAATGCTGAGAGAGACAAGAAGGAATCTATGCACAATCATTCGTGAGTAGCATGATTTCTACTGAGTACAGGGAAACCAAGCATCTGGACATACATCTCGGATATTCTTTTCGGAATAATTTCCATTATCTCCGCTCTCAAACTCTCATCTATGGCGTCAGGTTCCGGGTCACCGTCTAACTTCATCCTCAAAAATGCCTCGGTGTCTTCCCTTGTTGGACTCACGAGGATGGTATCCACATTAGGGAAATACCTCTCAACCTCAGGGCGGATGAAGGGCCTTCCGGTCAAGAAGAGACGTACATTTGGCAACTCTCGGACGATAGCTTGCAAAGCGCTAAGAAGGCCAGTCCGATGCGCCGCGAGAGATTCATCCAAGCCGTCGATACAAATAACCACCCAATGCCGTTGCGCAATCACCATCTTCAGCATCTTGAGAAGCTCTGGGGCTTCGGGGCCTACCCCGCCAAAATGCCTTTTCGCATCTTCGAACGCCTTGCGTATATCTCCCAAGATGTCTCCACTCCTAATGAACTGCTTCAGCATGGCTCCCAGAATGTTTGATGTAGTCTGTTCCTTTCTATCGAGGTAGTCGCAATACACCCCAGCAACAGTAATATCCTGTTCGCTGCCGTAACAATGGTCGATCACTAGCGAGCTAGAATTGCAAGCAGTTAGTGATGTCGGCTTTCGCAGTGGTTTTTTTTTATTTTTACCTGAGATGAGTCTTTCCCACACCTGGATCACCATGGCAAAAGAGCACACGGTGAGAAGATCCGTCTTCTCTCGTATTCCATCTCCGAAATTCACTCTTTTCAAAAATCCAGTTCCCCGTACCCTTGAGTCTGCTCTCCCTTATATGCTGATGTCTCCTCTGAGGCTCCAACGACGACAACCACTTCAGGACCTGATTCTTGTCATCTGTTATAGTTGTGTTGAAACTGTTAAAACTATCGACATTGCAAGACCCGATAATCGCCCGGTTGTCCATGATATCTGAGGTCTGGCCGATAGATGGTGTCCGGCACAGCACAAAAAGGTGATGGATTGGGGTCTCAAGGAGGTCAACAGCCTCTTCAGAGCCCAGGAAAACCATCTCCAGGAGTAAGGCTGAGAAATCATACCCCCGAATTTCACCAATCGTTTCATGCCAACAGATGCCAGCACCCACCAATGAGCTTTTTTCACAGCCCCTGCAACTCCTGCGGCTAAAGTCGGAGAGCCGCACCCCCCCCCCTTCCTGCCAGACTCACTAGCTACTTAGCGTACCGGTAGAGCCCTTGCTGGCATAATATTCAACAAAAGTTCGAAGACTGCAAAAATATTAAACTGTTAGGCGATGCTAAGCATACCTCTACCTCAACGAAGACCACACACCATTCTGCGGGATTGCCTTAACAGATTTCGCCCTCAGCGAATTCTAGCCCCAAAATCGCATCCCGACTCCGTCTGCTGTAGATAAGCGCGACTCTGAACTACCATAAGTACAGTACTAGAGTACCAGCGCTCCAACAATAGACATGTGCTTGAGCACTAGCACTTCGCTGCCGAGACCCCCACCCCAGAGAGGAGCAGGGATGCCACAAAAAAAACAGTTGAGATTAAAAATTAATAAAAATTAGCACCAACTTGTTTAGGGGGTTGAGTAAAAATCAGAAAATTATTTCCGCTGATCCCACCCAATTCCCCTGGAGACATTTGTTATGTTTTCCGGTATTTAATCTACCCCCTCTTCCTCGAGCACCACAAGCTGGAAATTACAATGGCTTAGTACATTTCCCCCGCATCCAAGTGCTTTTATGGGACTTCATTTGCCGCCTGCAAACTTTCGAACATGCGGAACTGGACCGATCAGAAACTCAGGAGGCTTTTAATGCTGGGTAACACCCCCGTGGTGGGTTACTCCACGATCATCGACTAAGATCAATACCACCACCACAACACTGCTCCCTCGGGTCTTCTTGGCCGAGTAATACAAGATATACAGAAAACCCTCGCGACTAGTCCTGTGGGTATCATATGTCCGATTCTTCTTCACAAACTTACAGTGCCCCAAAATCTCTTTAAAGTAGAACTATGACAGCATCAACTACCGGGGCACTGCTTTCGTAGTGTAGATAGCGACCGTTTCTGGCTTTGTGTAAGTGGACTATAATACCTTCGTCGCACACTGTAGCCCCCCTTTTTCGCCAACCAGCTACAGAGAGTTTTGCTTCGGTCACAAACCAGCCTCAAGTACAAATTTCTATCACTATCTGTATCTGAGCCAAGAATTGGTACCCAGTTGCCCTTGCAGTACTCTGGTCCCGTGCTCCTGGAGCCAGGCAGTCCACGTCCACCTTGAGCCTCACTTACCATGCAACATCTGCCCCACTCATTTTCAGCGACCACAGATCCAGTGATTTCTTCCATTTAGGCTATTTCCTCCATTAGACTCGGCCGGCATAATTCTCGGGAATCTCTGAGCCGCAGTCGCTACCGTAGGGTTAAGGTATGACAGCATTTTAGCGAGGGTGGGTGGGTAATCGTTATCATGGAGATTAGCGAGGGTTAGGGTAGGCGGGAACCCCCTAGCTAGGGACGCTAGCAGCACCGGTCACACGATTCCTTTTTGACCTACTACCGTACTAGAAGGGGGTTGGGACCTTACAAGGAGATAGTGGTGTAAGTCTGAAAAGTAGGGTGTCTTGAGAGCGACAGGGCCCCAGCCAAAGTATGAGTTTGAAGTTCAAAACTGCAGCTCTTGGCCAATAATTGGAACTTGATAGCAAGAAGTTCGTGTTAAAATATTGCGTATTCCTTGATTTCTTATATGCCTCTGGCATGGTTGATAAGATTTTCGACTTCTCACTTTTAAGTTACTGCTATCACGAGTTGATGCAGGGGAATGAAGTCACTCTATTTCCGGCACTAGATTTCGACCCCCTGGCTTACATCCGCATCGTTCTTGGCACCGTGTGGGGTTAGTACTTGTACTTGCATCTAAGCGCCCTATGTCACTTAGTCTGGTGCTAGCAATACATCCTTTGTCTACATTCTAACACACCGGTGATCCCCTCTACTATTTCTGCTTCCTCAAGTAGTTCCCCGCTAGGCCTGATTTTTTTATCTTCTCCTCTTCTTTCTTTTGATGCGTAGAGTACTTGAGAAAACCTCTTCTCTTAGTAGTTGTCGCAATGCTATTAATCATGAGCATTATGACTGACCAGGAAACACATCGAAATTACTTTTTTCAGAGCCCAAAATCTCAACCATGGCTAAAGGCCTGTTTACCTCCCCGTCTAGTTCCAAAGTTTGGGTGATACGGCAGACAAAATCTATCATGGCCTATCGACGGGCATCATTTTTGACCCATGGTGCAAATCATTCGCCTAATTTTCCCCTGTCCTGCTTGTAAATTTTAGACGCCAATCGGCGACGACAACCGAACAAAACGCCAAGAGTTCACACAATCGGAATGTGATCGCCCAACTTAAGAAGCCCACGAGCGGGAAGTTATCTCCCTTCAACAACACACTCACAACTCCCACACTCACAACTAACAGTAAAGACTAGAGTATACTGGTATATCAACAACAACATTGTCCTCCTATCCTTCCATGGACCATCACCCATGTCCATGCCGCTGCACGTATGTCCCCCCCCTCTTGCTCACTCGGTGTCTTCAAAGTTAGAAGACTCCCAGTGCCCGCAGCCTCCGAGCATTCAGCTCTTTTAGCTTCCTTACCCTTTCCTTACAGCTTTCCCGCCATTGCTCCGCTAGATGCATCGATCTAAACTCAAGCGCATTCCTGCAGCCGGAATGCTTTCCCGAAAGCCAGAGCGTTTCCAGAGCCAAACCCCCTTGCCGAAACTATCCCAACAAAGCGACTATCGTGAGCGCATACTCAGTCTCCCCTCACAGTTTCCAATACTAAATTCCTGTCACTAGACTGCCAAAACTGGTGGTATAATAATCCCAGTAGCAGAGTGTTGTCGGGGGAGGCATTGGACAAACCGTCACGTGCTGGAATATTTTTATGCATGCGTGCGTGTCTCGTTGTGAGCGGCGTTGATATTTGTTTCCTATTTTATTAGATAAAAGGGGGCCTGCGAATATCGAGGGGTAGAGAGAACGAGAGGTGGAATTTTCCTGAGGGGTGGACCTTGTTTTGACGCTTCTTTCTTTTATCGTTTCCCTTTGATTTCCAAGCTATCTGTAATGCCTGTAAACCTCTCTACCAAATACCCATAAAAGAACGCAGATCCCGGAAGTGATCTGGCAGTGTTGTATTGCGAGTATAGAGGAGCGCGGCCAACAGGAAGCGCACAAGTGATAGAGGAACACTAAAGTGTGGACGAGTGATGTTCTAGGGCATGAACGGATGTAAGGGTTATACATGTAGAGTTTTCACTACCTAAGGTGACCTTTAGCTAGCAACCTCTATAGAAAATAGACACCACGGCATCCTTCTCCTGTCGGTACCCCTACACAGTCATGCCACCACTTCCACCGAAATGTGACGTTGCCACAGTGGTGCTTTCGGAAATCCCACCAGAGGCTACATACGCTCCCATAACTAAACGCCATCCACATGCCCGTAACTTACCTTCCCAGTCGCCAAGCCCTCCCTCATGGTCGACGCCTGTACCATATATTTAGCGAATCGCAGTACTAGTGCTGTAGTTATTAGAATGTCGATCTGATGTCGCTCTGTGAAAGCCAACTATACAAACTCAATACCCGCCCGACCACAGCGCTGGGCGAGCAGATACAAGCACCATTTAGAGACCTCCCTACATCACATAATCTCACTCTACTAGGATGAGTATAGTACTTCGGAACAAGCTGTTTGGGCCATGCGGATTTACAGTAGGAAATTACCGGAGTCATGTTGACGCATATTCGTGCTACGGGTTGTTGCATAATAAGAAGGATTGTCTCGAAAGTGCCTATTGACAAGCAAGACAACAACTCTTTTCTTGTTCCCCCATCAATAGGATTCCATTGATTCACCTTTGGACTCTAGGATCTCCTATGTGACCTCTGACATGGCACAGTGCTGTCACTTCACTCGCATGGGGCCTGGGGGCGGTTGTATCCTAAGCCGCACGGAACTGGACAAGCCATATATCAAGAAACAATGGAACCTGAAAGCGAAGGACACCTTCTGATTTCATGCTTCCCGCAGTGTCTGTTGCGTCTGCTGAATCACCCATCTCGCAAGTTAGTCACTCGAATGAGATCCCCAAGGGACAACCAGGGTCGCATCCTAATATTTTGAGTACAGCTATTAGTATGTACCCCCCCTCCCGTTCCCTACTTCCCAATGATACAACACCCCTGTGATCTGAAAAAAAATCTTGGAAATGGTATCTGTAGACTTTCTATTTTCCAAATATTCCGATCTCTCTGTCTTTGGAGTAGGAAAGGACCGGTTATAGACAGTAGTGCATCTTTTCGGGGGTGATAGGACCGACTGTGAGAATATAAAACAAGAAACTATGGGGGACTGCAATCTTACAGTCTGAGGTTCTACGGAAAGGTGTTTGTCATATATTGGCCACTACTAGAGTGTTTTCGGGATTGACCAAAGCTCGAATTAGTTTATTATTTTTTCGTTTTTATGAACTGAAGCCTGCCTGTTTATCAAAGCACTAGATATTCGAATAGACCAATGCGGCATTTCTCTCCCGAGGAACTGAAGGAGAGAGAAAGGAGAACGAATAAAAAAATTAAAAAAAATTAAAATTTTTAAAAAAAGTGTGCAAACTTGTTTGACAGTTATTCCACTGTAATCATCAGATCGCTTGAGAGCGCAGAGGAAAGTGAAGAATTATCGAAAGCTGGAAAACAATGAATGGGGCGTTTCAGCAGAATGAAATTTCCCGGAGGCGTCCCCATCATAAGCTATTCGTCCTCTTGACCGCACATCCTTAGTAAATCAGATATTTCACTACTGCACTTCGAGGAGTTCTAATCCTAGATCCCCGAATAGGCAAATATCGCGTCATGGGAGATAACTGGCCCCATCGCCTGCAGTCCTCCACAGTCTGTCACTGTCCCCCACTGCGCCACGCCGCCCCCAACTAGTGATGGGCACGATCATGCTCGATCATAAATTTTTGGTGTGATCGAGCACGATTTATGCTCGAGCATGGGCTAAATTTTCTGCTCGAGCATGATCGTGCCCATCACTACCCCCAACTTCCCCCTATTGTCCACCTTGACCCCGCTGCCTCACCCCATGAGGCCCACCACCCGACATAAGGACTACCGTCCTGCACTTCCGCTGCCCCAGATGAACTACAGACAGTTTCCCCCTTCTCGACTCTTTGCAGTCCCCCGTGGGGTCCCACAGGGCATCCGGACAGTTGGGAACACTGCCGTAGCTGAACGGTGGAATAGGATGAGTAAGGGGGGGCGCCTTTGAAGATAGCTGATAAATTGGTTGCGAATCGCCCTTGCCTCCGCCTATCATTTATCCAGGAGATAGAATATCATGCTATTATAGTGCCTTACACTCCCGGTTTATAAAACTAATACCATAGTAAGGGAAACATAATCTATCACTCTAGGAGTGCGGTACCCAGGTTATATTTCAAATTGATAAGGTAGACTTCGGTAAAAAAGAAGCCAACCCAGGGAGGGATCTTTTCAGGAGGATCATCTCCTATGAGCCTATTTTACAGTTTTTTTAACCACAAAGTGTACATCTACTATTTATTGGTCCGCTATTGATTAGTTTTGTTCACCACCCATGCACTTAACTAAACCCCCGATGCACAAATTCTTTTCATGAATTTGGCCGACTAGGTGAAGCTGAGAATGAAAAATTAAAATAAAGCCACAAGGGTATGATATGGATGTGATAATGAGCTAGACATCCACTGAGTAGTGATTCCCATTTACATATAGTAGTATGGTAGCCTGATCTTTGAGCTTTAAAAAAAAAAAAAAAGGGTGAAGGGTAGTTTATTGATATGAGGTGTGACAATTCACGAACGGTGAGACGTCCGAAGAGAGAAGACACCTTTTGACCGCAGGATTTGCTAATACAAAGAAAACGGGCTTCGCCCAAGGAGACATGTTATATGCGGAAAAACCACTTAGTGACCTGCCGGGCTAACCTACTTGTTTTACCTAACCAGTCTTCCCATGCGAGGGGTTTCGGAGAGTGTTCCTACTCACATAACACATGGCGCTGCGGCGCATGGAGTGGATTGGCCTGGTACCTACCGGTAGTCAGTGATCTAGGGAGGTAGAAAAGTGTGACATAGACGATGCTACCTGTTCGGTATCCGGTTGGCAGTGGCAAAGAAAATGATATAATATATAAAAAGACAACGATACACATAAACAGGCGGCAGTGAATGAGAAAAAAAAACATCATGAGAAGTATCTTGATTCTTGCACAGATCGCCACCTCCATAAATCACGATAACAACAAATGAGGCCACAAACCACACTTCCGAGACATAAGGAGACTTCCAAAAGCACGATCAACATTCAAGTACCTTCTCCCAACTTGAACAGTTCCTAGCTTTCGTCCATTTCCCCTCACTCAACAAGCCGATCAAGTAGGGATTCCAACATCATTAGACTTACGGGGTATCGCTAAAGAGCATCCATACCAGCTTCAGCCACAGTTTTAGCAAAGGATGGAGGGTCGAAACTCGTCTGTCAGAGGCAAGAGAGACAGGTATATAGGAAAATAAGTGAGAGCAAGGATGAGGGGTTAGAGGAATAGAGGAAATCATAGGCTAGACATAGGAAATAAAAGAAAATGAATCCTTTGCTTGTCCTCACGAATATGTTTCTTTGCTCACAACAGCATGGAAAGCTTTCCCGCTCCCTTGCTAGTCCCTATTAGAGTGCAATAACAAATCGGCTGGGAGATAGGTGTGGTGGGAAGCGCATATTCGGAGAGGCGTAGGTGATGAACCAGCAATCAACGGGAGAGAGCTTTGCGTATATAGTGGAGGGGAGACAGCTGGTGGCCGGTGGTGCGCCAAAACCGGCGGGTCTTTTGGGCAGGTGGCTCGGGTAGCGCGGAGGGGTCTGATACGAAGGGCGCGGATAGCTCCCCCCCTAGACCTGACATTAAACTGTCATGTGGCTCCGCTTGCCCGTGGGCGACTCTCACACAGCCATCCTCCGTAGGCAATGGAAACGGTGTTTGCCCACTCTCGTCTGCCGTGTCGGGGTGAGCATTGTTCCGCTGCGATATCATCTCCACAATTTTCTCATACCCATTCTTCGCCGCCCATGACAAAGGCGTTCGGCCACTCTTGTCAGCAGTGTTGGGGTTGACATCGTCACGTTCCAACAGCATCCGCACGCTTTCCTCATACCCATACTCGGCAGCCCATGAAAGTGGCGTTCGGCCACACTTGTCAGCGCGGTCGGGATTTACATCCATTCTTCCCAATAGGATTCGCACAACTTCCTCATGCTGACCCTCTTTAGCCCATCGGATCATTTCTTTGGCACCCCTACTATAACCATGGGAACAGAAATCGCCCCCAGCCCTCATCCGTATAATTTTCTCACGCCCATTCTGAGCACCCCGTGACAGCGCTGTTCTGCCACTATTGTCAGTACTGGGTGGATTGACATCGTTCGACTCTAATAGTATCGTCGCAGCCCTCGCACACCCTTCCTCCGTACACGGTTCCAAATAGATCGGCGCGGTAGCCCATGAAAGTGGCGTTCGGCCGCCCTCGTCCGTAGTGTCGGGATTGATATCGTTCCGCTCAAGTAGCATCTGCGCAACTGTCCCACACCCGGCCCAGGCAGCACATAAAAGTAGTGCGTTGATAGAGTGATTTGTAGAACAGGGATCGACACCCTCTTGGTCTAGTAGCACCTTCACTATCGCATCATATCCCCGGTAGGTAGCCCACAACGACGCTGTCATACCAAACTCATCGGTGGCGTTAAGATCCCATTTGTGGGCCTTAAGTAATGGAACCATGATCTCCAAAACGCCGAGACAAGCTCCAGCGTGGAGGGCCGTGAATTTCGTCAGATGAGTAGGATGATCAATCGGTCCACAAAACCTCGCAAACTCCACCTCTAGGAATGACTCCCGAAATATGTGGGAATCGAATCGATCAAGCAGCTTTATTGCAAGCTGAATTACGCTTGGCGAGGTTTCTCTCCGACAATGTGCGGCCCAGTAACCCGATGCATATTGAAGAAAGGGAGTTGTATGTGGGAGTGAAGGGAGAGATGGCGAAAGTTCCTTGATGCACGAAAAGTTAAGGTATGTCAAGCAAACCTCCCCAATCCTCGAATGGGAATTATGAAACAGTGTAGGATTAGCTAGGATATGCTCCTGGAGAGTGAAGTGAACGAGACGGACTTTCGAAGACGATGAATCGACCGTGACCAGTCCTAGTCCGCAGTTCAATATCGTTCGGATCGAAGGGGCGTTATTATTATCCAAATCGTAGGACCCTATCGCTACCCCCAAGGCTTGACATAGCTCGTCCGGTGAGAACGGCCGCTCTGAATATGCTATCCACATGATCGCATCCATTCCTAGCCTCGCCCTGCCCTTCCCTTGTGCCCTGATTCTTTCCAAAGTAGCAGTGTATACGTCCCCCACGTCTTGGCCATTTGACATTTGTTCAAGCTTCTCCCTCCTCTGACGAATTGTTGTCTCCCCGAGGATGGTCTCGATGCTGAGTGAGACAAGAAGGAATCTATGCACGGTCATTCGTGAGTAACATGATTTCTGCCGGATACACGAGAACCAGGCATCTGGACATACATCTCGGATATCTTTTTCGGAATAATTTCCATTATCTCCGCTCTCAGACTCTCATCCATTGCGTCAGGTTCCGGGTCCTCATCCAACTTCATCCTCAAAAATGCTTCGGTGTCTTCCTTTGTTGGGCTCACGAGGATGGTATCCATATTTGGGAAGTATCCCTCAACCTCAGGACGGATGAAGGGCCTCCCGGTTAAGAACAGCCGGACATTTGGCGACTCTCGGACGATAGTTTGCAAAACCCTAAGAAGGCTAGTCCGATACGCCGCGAGAGATTCATCCAAGCCGTCGATACAAATAACCACCCATTCCCGTTGCGCAATCACCATCTTCAGCATCTTAACAAGCTCTGGTGCTCCCGGGGCTACCCCGCCAAAATGCCTCTTCGCATCATCGAATGCCTTGCGTATATCTCCCGGGATGTCTCCACTCCTAATCAACTGCTTGAGCATGGCTCCTAGAATGTTTGATGTAGTCTGCTCTTTTCTGTCGAGGTAGTCGCAATACACCCCAGCAACTGTAATATCCTCTTCACTGCCGTAAAAATGGTCGATCACAAGTGAGCTAGAATTGCAAGAAGTTAGCGATGTTGGCTATCGCAGTTTTCTTGTTTTACCTGAGATGAGTTTTCCCCACACCTGGATCACCATGGCAAAAGAGCACACGGCGAGAAGATTCATCTTCTGTGGTATTCCATTTCTGAAACTCGCTCGTTTGAAAAATCCAGTTCCCCGCGCCCATGAGTCGGCCCTCCCTTATATGCTGATGTCTCCTCTGAGGCTCCAGCGATGACAACCACTGCAGGACCTGATTCTTGTCATCCGGTATGGTTGTGTGAACGATTTTGTTGAAACTATTGATATTAAATGACCCAGTAATCCCCTTAGTGTCCATACTGTTTGAAGGCTGACCGATACAAGATGTATAAAAAGGTGATGGGTCGCGGTTTCGGGGTGGTCAAGAACCTCTTCAGAACTCAGGAAAATCACGTCCGGGAGTAAGGCTGTCGGATATCACACCCCCACATTTCACCCAATAGTTTCATGCCAACACTTGGCAGAACCTCCCAATGAGCCTCTTTCGAGCCCCCGAAGATACCCACGCAGCTCCTGCGGCTGAAATCAGAGAGCCGCCCCCCACCGACCAAACTCACTCGCTATCAAGCATTGAGTGCGTGCTTGCAAAATATCAAACAAAAGTTCGAAGCGTGCAAAAATATTAAACTGGTAGTCGATCATAAGCATACCTCAACCAAGACCACACACGATTCGGCGGGATTGCCTTAACAGATCTCGCCCTCAGCGAATTTTAGCCCCAAACTCATATCCGGACTCCGTCCGCCGTGAGTATGTGCGGTTCTCACCTGGCATAAGTACCCGACCTCTAACACCATTGACACGTGCTCGAGCACTGGCACTCAGCTATTGAGACCCCCATCGGAGAGATGGGTAGGGATGCCACCGAACAATAGTTGAGGCCAAAATAAATAAATTAGCACCAATTGTCCAGGAGGATCAGGAAAAATCAGAAAATTATTTCCACTGATCCCACCCAATTCCCCTGGAGACATTTGTTATATTTTCTGGTCTTTAATTACCCCCTCTTCCCCAAGCACCACAAGCTGGAAATTACAATGGCCTGGTACATTTCTCCTGTGTTCGAGTGCTTCGATAGTTCATCCGATCCCAGCAAACATTGGAACTTGCTGTACTGCAGTGAATCGAAACTGTGGGGCTTTTAATGCTCGGCCACACCCAGCCGTGCGGTTCTACAATCGAAGAACATCACAACTATTACCATGCTAGTCCCGCGGTCTGCTCGGCCTAGTGATGTCAGAAGATATGCAGCGGATCCCCAATGGTAACCTTATAGAAATCCGGGGTTTTACTCTCCTTCATGAACTTATTGTACTCCAAAATCCTTATAGAGTAGGACTATAATAGCACCATCTACCAAGGCATTACTTGGGTATGATACCAGGAGTGTAGCCAGCAATGGTATAGCCCCGCCTGGGTGGACGACCCTGGCTTGGTCGCGCGCTATTGCCTCCCTTTTTCGGCAACCAACTATGAAGAGTCTTGGGTCGGTCAAATACGATATCCTCGAGTGTTGGTCGTCTACCGCTGTCCGTGATCGAGCCAAGAATTGGTACCCTGTTACCCTTTCAGTATCCTAATCCCCTACCGGTACTCTTTAAGCCACGCAGTGCTAGTCCGCCTTGAGCCTCGCTTACCTTCCAACAACCGTCCCGCTCATTTTCAGCAGCCAGAGATCCAGTACTTCCTTGCATTTAGGCTATGCTTTCTCCGTTAGACTCAGCTCGCATATTTTTCGGGAATCTCTGAGTAGTAGTGGCTGGGTTTGGGGACATAGTACTGGCAAACCGTGCTTTGTCCTACATTTTCACACACTGATGAATTCCTTTACCTTTGCTTCCTCCAGTACCGTAACAACTTGAATAATTGAACCGTGTGCTAGACGGTTGAAATAAAGTCTGAAACACCAAGAGCTTGGTATGAGAATTACGCAATATCAATCTGGTGAGGTCTTGGCATTTACTCATAAATGA
>Ga0307509_10002558_pt1 | contig 29200 bp, 40 predicted proteins | sample 10_EM_MG_FD_202245 | JGI IMG/M metagenome (GOLD analysis project Ga0307509, IMG submission 202245) | Populus trichocarpa ectomycorrhiza microbial communities from riparian zone in the Pacific Northwest, United States - 10_EM | ecosystem: Host-associated > Plants > Roots > Unclassified | place...
GCTTCGTGAAGTATTCGGGACCACAAAATTCTGCCCTTCCTGCGGGAGGGGAGAGGGGGTCCGTGGTATCGGCGAGAGTGTCGCTTGGGCAGCGTGATGTCCGTGGATCCTACTTCGCTTGGAGGCCCGAGGCATGGAAAAACCTTCCTCAGGGGGAGTTTGGAATCGGCGTTTCTGCCTAGTGGGCGCTCGCTCATCTGTGGGGATAGCCGGCGTACGCTTCCGCTCGATGAGCACGATAGGTTTCGGAGGGAGTGGTGACCGCGAGGGGGCCCTCTCGGCAATGGAATTAGCCAGAGAGGCAGGCTTGGAAGGACCATTGGGGGACGGGACACGCTCCACCAGTTTACTGCGTTTCGGTTGTTTAGAGGGTGACTTCGAGGAGGTAGGTTTGGGCTTCCGCTTTACCACAGGACGATGATCACCCACATCAGAGTCATCCTCGAGTTCGTCGACCTCTTCCTCGTCCTCCACAACAATGCTCTGCTGGGACTCAACCTCACGGATGACTGCGATTTGCGGATGCGGCGATGTTAGAGGTTCACCGGTAGCTCCCCCCATCGCGACGACAACCTCCGGAGGCTCGTCCACCGGGTTCTGAGGCTCCGCATCCACTGCTACCCTATTCTCGTCTTGGGTACTCGCATACTCGAGAGAACTCTGGGTATTTCCCGTGTGATCCAGGACCTTCTCAATATTCGCCACCGTCTCGTTGACCTGAACTACGATGGAATCCCCATCTTGAGCAATCGATTGGTCGAGTTGTGGCGCATGGTGTTGTACCTGAGACGATGAAACAGGCTCGGACGACGGAGGGCGATCGGATGGTGGGATACGCTGAGATGATGGGATGGATTGGGATGACTGAACGGGTTGGGACGACGAGTTCTGCTTCAACGGTGACGATACCTTGGTTTCGTCGGATGCTGGAATCAATACCATCGTCAGTGCACCATTCTCGTTTCTACCCCTGACAGGTTCCCGTGTGGGGCCAACCTCGGGGAGGGGGACCTTACGGTTGAGCACTTCGAACGGTCGACGAACCGGGGATCCCGTATGGTTCGCCTCTGCTAACCGATCCAGGGGAGAAGGCGAGGGACCCGGGAGGGAGCTCTGCATCACTTTCGAGGGTGGCTTCGAGCGAGGTTTCGGGGGAGGGACTTGAGCAACGGTAACCTTTGGAGTAGGGAGCGCCACAGCCGGATCGGAGATAGTCAATGCTATTTCTTCTGAACCTCCCTGTTGGAAAGCCAGTTCTATGGCTTGAAAAACCGACTCTCCAAAGGCCAGCGCGCGTGGCTTCTTGGTTGAAGCCTTCGCTTCCTGTGGAGGTTTAGAAACCGCGGGCGGTGCGGATTCCTTAATTAGGCCGGGCGGCTTTGTTGCTTGCTTCTCCGGGCTGGGCGGCTCTGTTGCTCGCTTCTCCGGGGACGGATGAGCCTCTGGGTTAGGCTTGGGTACTCCAACTGGTGGGTCGTCGCGTTGGGTCCACGGCAGCACGAAACTTGGACCACCTGATGGTTCATCGCACAAAGGGCCCCATGTCGAAGGTTTTTCGAGGGAGGGTAGCTGAGAGCCTGATACGGCTTGGATGCTCGTGTGAATGCTCGCGGAGCTATTCGGGTCGGTTTGCACCTGAGGATTTGAAGAGGAGAGTAATGGAGATCGTGGTCGAGGCGGTTGAGCGGGGGGTGGGGGTGAAAGGTGTCGTGGCTGAGAGTCAAGAGGTACTTGGGGGGTTTCAGGGATGACTTCGGGTTGCGGCTCAACCTCGTCCATCTCTGCATCTTGAAAGACGCCAGCCGGAGACGACAGCCGAGGAGAGTCTACATCTGAGCTCATTTCGGTCTCATGGTCGTCGTAGATTGCCTTGGGTCCACCGGGGGAGGCGGGCCATTCCTCCGGAGTCGTTGCACGTGGAACGGGGCTGAGACGTGGGGGGCTGGAGCCTATTTCCAATGCGCCTCGTACTGTAGGTACGATCAATACGAATAGGTTAATCCAAAACAGGCACACTTACCGTTTGGAGGCCGACTCATGGGGACCGTTCCTAAATTGATGACGAAATCCGTGAATAGACGACTTCCACCGATAAAAGGTAGGCATACCTGATGCCCGCGACTCGGCTTCGGCTTTGTTGTTTGCCTGCTTTTCTGCACTTCAGGTGAGTAAATTGACGAATCCGATGCGTTTGGGACCCACCCAGAATCTTCAATCGGACGTCCTCTGGGATTTGCAGACGGCGCGCGAACTCGTCTAATCCTGGAACAGCTTTATGCCACCTTCGTCGGTAACGCTGCATGGGGGACCGTTCGACGACGGTGGGCTTTGTCGGATCTGCTTTCCGCAGAGCGGCGACAGGGGCGTACGTTGCTGGTTGGAGGTGAAGGCCGACGTCAGGCGAGTGTTCGGAGGGTTCGGCGAACTGCTTGGCGACCTTTGCGTCGTCTTGCTGCTTCTTCCTGATTTTGAGTATATCTCTGGTGAACCGTCAGCCCAGCTAGCATAAAACGCAATGCAGGGTGTGCGCACTGGTTACCGTCCGGATTTCGGAGTTCGCGTATCCATTCCTTCAATCCCGGAACACTATCCAGTGGCTTAGGGCTACCCCATATCGACTCTCTAGTGGCACCACGAAGTTTTGCCTTTTTTATCTCGAGTGCGAGCACCTGTCGTGTCGTGGAAGTCGAAGGCCCATCTTCGACCCGGACGAACAACGGAGTGAAATTGCGAATGTCAATCAAGGACCCAGCGTGCCGAGTGATTTTATCCCCGCGCTTTGCCTCTCTGTATTCAATCCGGTCAGCCAACCCGCCCCAAGAAACCGCGTACGTTGATCCGCACTTTAGACACTGTTCGACAACCTCCTTGGGGATACGGCCAGGGACCTCGTACTGTATGTCAGAGAGAATGACCCAGCAGTAATCTTGAGGGTCCGGCGTCAAGACCTAAATCCAGAAGGGGATGTCAGCGGGTCAACCGAACGGAGACAGCCCGGCATACCTTCTTGAGCTGACACTTCCTCAGCTTTTCCATGGGAGGAGCGGCGAGGTAGTTGGAGCCATAGGTAGTCGCGAGGTTTGTGAAGTAGTCGCTAATCCAGGGCGTGACTTCGTTCATGAAAGTCTCCGCATCGACAGAGGGGGAGTGCAATGAGGCGGATGATGGCAAGCCGCGATCGTGGACTTGCTTGATGGAAAGGTTGAGTTGGGATACGTGACACGTAACACGTGATCGATGTAACGCCGAGGTATCGTCACGCCTCATGCTGTCCCGGGCGGACCTGGACGACCAATCCGACTATTGTGCTTACTGCCGTTGTGTCGTTACCTTGTCTCTAAAGCCGCGTGCAGAGAAGGATAGTTCTCTCGAGTGTATTGTAAGTAATATCCAAGACCAATTCCGGCGATCTTAGGGTGCATAAACCATAGGTTACTATTGTAAAGATATCTTGGACCACATCGTCAACACAAAGGGTGTTGTGGTTTCTCAGCTAGACGTTCAAGGACGTCTTTCGTGCGCTCCAAGGTATCTTCACGATGGGGTGCGGGGACTTACAATAAAACTGTACTGAAACCGCTTCAAAGGATGCCAAAGGGTCCTGTCAGGAAGATTTTTTTGAACGGGTGATGATAATAGCCGGGGTGAGGCTATTGTTTCCTGCACCCAGTAAGAGCTAGTACTAATGGACTTTTCTGTAACCGGTATATTGTCTACCAAGAGCATATGAATCGACCTGCCGGTAACACGGTATATCGAGAACAAAGTCCGAGTAGCTGAGCGACTCTGAACCCAAGTCACGTATCGTGTCCCCCAACCAACTCGTAATCAATGGGAACATCTATCCTCTCCAACCAACACCCATCCGCCCCACCTAGGTCTACCCCGAAACCCGTATCCAACCTGCGACGGGGCGGGAGCTCCTTCAACTCGATATCCGTGTCAGCCACTTGCGAGCGTTTACCAACCGACCCTTGCCCTGAGTTCGAATGAGAGTGGGAGGTGGAATGCAATTGTGTAGGAGTTGAGGGTGAGTGAGGTTGGTGGTTATCATACCGAACAACAACGTAGTGTTCCCCGTGCCACCCCAGGAAGTCCACGGTGGGAACGGCTGTAGCGACCTTTCTCGCTCCAGTCATCCACCTGTCGGTCTCCCTCCGAAACTCTTTATCGTTTAGCATGTTTGCTTGTGGTCGCTTCCCATTGGCTGCGTCGACGTTTATCGTATTCAAGTGGAGGATCGAGAGTGACCGGAACCTCTTGAAGTAGCTCGCGTATGATTCCTTTGGGGCAATATTAGCCTGCGTTTGCGACATAGGGGGTGAGTTCACGTACGATAGGCTTATCCGTAGCAACAGCGCACAGGTGGAGAGCGAGGACGTGCTCAGATAGCGCTTTCGTCAATGCGTCGATGACGCTTTCAACGACTTTCCCTATCCTTACCCTCGCAGTTCGCAACCCGTCCAATTCTGGTAGTACCATAGATACGAGCTCCCATGGACACCTCCCTAAGTCAAGTCTTCGAAGCCGTTTCCTCTGTGCCACGAATCGTACCACAGCTTGATAGAGAGGGATGTCGTCGTCGTGCTCCATTATCAAGAACCTGAAAGACTCGAGATGGGGGAGGAAAGTGTGGCGACCCTCCAGTACGTGGTCCGCCCCGAACAAGATCTCGGCACTTCGGGGGTCTTCGAATGTCCCATGAAGAGTTAGATGGGTCAACCGCTCCGAGCACGTCATTGTCCTCCTCAACACATAGTGGCTTATCTTAGTATCCACGAGTTCAAGCCTAGTGAGGTGGTCAATGGTGGGCGATTGGAACGCCGAATCCCATGAGTGTGGTCGAGCCAAATACGCAGAGAGGCATAAATGGGTGAGGGTGGACGAGTTGGCGTTGAGTGTTGTTAACAGCTCGGCCATGTCTGCCAAACCGTCGTCATCCTCGGCTCTCAATATCAGGGAGTGGAGGTTATTGAGGGAGGATATCCCAATCGCGTCGAAATGCCACCCACTATTTGTGTGACAACGAGGTCAATTTACTGATGTCTGGATGAGTGAGGGGCATGCGCACATCAAACCGAGGGACCGGAGGTTCGGGTGGTGCATGAAAACTGCCTGGACCATCTCTGCCCGAAGTTCCGGGTATCCGATCCATTGGAACTCTCGCAGAGAAGCAAAATCTGGAAGTGCTGTCCGGAACATACCTGATTCGAAGGTCAGTTGCGTGTTCCAACACGACAACGAGTACAACTCACGAGCCACAAGGTCAAACGTATCCCCTTCCTCGTACGACCAATGTAGCCTTAGCCTCTTGACCTTCTTGGCAAAGGTCGAGTCTTCCTTGACCCTATCAAAGAAATCAAGGGCTCTATTTCGGTGTTCCTGATCTTCCCCAAGGTGAAGGTCGACGGTGGAGAAGATGTGCCGTTGGGCGATATCACGGTGAAACGCTGAAACGAAGAGCCACGTCCTAAGGTGATATCTCGGGATGTATGAGGCGATCCTGTCCCATATCTCAAGGGGGGTCCGATGGCAAGCCGGTTCTTCCCTCGAGTAGGGCTGGAAACAGGTGAGATCGGTCGGATATCAAACCGAGGGAGGTCGAACCTGTTTACTAAGTTGAAGCAGTGACTTCACTTGTCGATTGGAAGGATCGAGCCTGGATAGAGCCCGGAGGTCTACAGTACCCCGATCAGCTTCGGGAGGGGGTAGTTAGGACTCTGGTACCTTGCTGAGCCTTCACCATTAGCCTCGCCCCTGCGGCTCGCCTAGCAGCACCCCGAGCCAACAGCGCCTTCGTTACGTCCTCTTGTGGTAACCCAGGGGTCTTGAGATAAACTTCAAGGAATTCTTCGACTTTGTCTCCATATCTGCGGAAGGGTGAACTAAGGTTTGAGTGAAATGACCGTAAAAACCCCGCACTGTCCGGCCTCAATTAACGCTAGAGATGTGTCCAGAAGGATAGCGGCCTGTTTGCTGGTGGGAAGATAGCGGACGGCGTCGAGAACGGTGGGGGTTAGCTGGTCTTTAACGCATTGGATGGACGTCATGTAGGGTCGGTCGCTGTCGTCGTCGTAGTCGAAAATAGCGTCGGAGACGCCCTGTTGCGAGTGGCCAATGCATGGACTAGATCGGGATCGGCCGAACCCCGATCGCTCACACTTCCGGCTCCGACGGTGCTTTTCGTCGCTATCGGTCGCTGGAGTGTAGTAAATACCGCCAAGCTACCAAACTTCTGAACGTGTGAACCTCCCCACCTGGCACCTGGTTTATTCCCGCCTACACTGCGGGAAGGACCAAGCACCGGTCGTCGGTGCAAGGATCCCAGGGTGCCGACAGCGGGAAGATAAGCACACAGCCTGATATGCTTTATGGGATCTCGGGAAAACTCACCTTTCCCACAGTGGCCCCTTTGCTCCCGACCGAGGCCCATCTAGGCGGCCACCAGTTACTTACCGCACAATCTGGGGGAGACCTGATGATCGAGATCCGCTGGTCATCGATGGATCTGGTCGCGCCTCAGGCCACACCATTGTGGCTAACTCCTCTGATGCCCCTCTGGTAGCTCCTGTGGGTCGAGCGTATATAAGTACAGCGGGATCGAACCCATCATTTCCCTATCCCGCTTCTACGATGTCTATTCCAAAGGTTCAAATTGCAGCAGTCGTCCCCCGACCAGGAGCCCCGATCGAAATCCGCGAGGATTACCCCGTTAAGCAGGCCGACGAGCTTAAGCCTGGCGAATGTCTTATCAAGATGCACTGCTCTGGCGTATGCCACACTGGTACGCCGATGACCTCATCATTCTCGATCTCGAACCAATTTTCTCTTCCAGATCTCCACGTCAAGAAGGACGACTGGCCAATCTCCGGTGTCACGTTCGTGTCTGCCTTATCGTCAGCGATCTCAGCGGGCTAACCTTTCCCAAGTCCTCTCATCGGCGGTCACGAAGGCGTTGGTGAGATCATCGCTATTGGCGAACACACCCAGGAGTCTCCCGTGAAGATCGGTGACCGTGTCGGTATCAAATGGCTCGCCTACTCCTGCCTTCAGTGCGAATTCGTGCGTTTCTTTTTCCTCGCACCGAAACCCCTCCCCCTGCTCATACATCCAATATCTGTCCTCGATAGTGTCGTAAGGGCTTAGAGCAAGGTCCGTGGCCCGCGCGGCCCCTTGGTTTCCGGGTCTAATCCGATCGACTCTACCCCTTTTCAGATTGCGTCAGCGCCAAGAATAGCGGTTTCAGCGTCAACGGAACCTTTTCTGAATATGTCGTACGTGTCTACCCCGTCTCATCCCATAGTCCCTCGTTTCTCAGGCGATTTGTGGTTTTATAGCTCTCTTGGGTTAATCGTATGTGGCTTCGTCTCGCGCATGGCCGAGGGAAATTACTGATCGGTTTTCTCCAGATGTCACCCCCATTCCTGAAGCACTCCCAAGTGCCGATGCCGCCTCGATTCTCTGTGCTGTGCGTGATATTCTAACCACTCCTATCCTCCGTTATCCAATCTATGACCAACTTCACGCGACACAGGGAGTTACTGTCTACCGTGCTATCAAGCACTCCCAGACCCAGCAGGGTGATTGGATCGTCCTCCCAGGTGCCGGTGGGGGACTCGGGCACCTCGCTGTCCAATACGCCGTTACCAGGGGTCTTCGTGTTATCGCTGTCGGTGGGTTATTTCCCCTGTCCCCGCAGGTACCTCCGAGACTGACCCTTCTCGTTGCATTATTGCCCGCAACTAGATTCCGGCGACGATAAGAAGAATCTCGTCCTCAGCCTCGGTGCCGAGGCTTGGATCGACTTTAAGGAGACTAAGGACCTCGTTGGCGACATCAAGCGCATCACCGGAGGATTAGGTGCACACTCCGCAGTTGTAACTACCGCTAGTCCCTCTGGTTACACCCAGGCGGTTGACTACCTCCGTCCTGGCGGAACCCTCATGGCCGTCGGCTTGCCCGGAGCTGCTGTGCTCGAGGCTTCCATCTTCTTCACCGTTCTCAAGAGCATCAGTATAATCGGTTCCTACGTCGGGTGCGTACCTCTCGCGTTCGTTCGTTCCCAAACGTGCCAACTCACTTCCGTCTCCAGAAACCGTCAAGATGCTATCGAAGCTGTCGATATCGCTGCTCGTGGTAAAGTCAAGGTCGCCTTCAAGCAGCAGCCCTTGGGTGACCTCAAGAAGTGTGTCCTTATTTCCCTCTCCCATCATCAGAATGCGATGCTAACCGGAACCCTACAGTGTGTACGAAGGTCTCGAGGCCGGAACCATTGCTGGCCGTGTCGTCCTTGACATGCAGAAGAAATAAGCTGGAAAACTCCCTCACCCCCGGTATGAAATACCTCTTCGGAAGTTGTACATTCCTTTATCTAGAAGCTGTTTCTCGATGTAGAAATTTAACCTTGGTGTAACGATAACAACGTCGAGGAGAATAAAATGGACGGGTTGTCGATATAAGTCTGTGGCGCGCATCCTCTAGGTAGTAGCAGCGGGAGCACACCGCCGATTCAGAACAGTGATGGGAGGGTTGTCGGCTCACGAGCACCTCTCCTGCGGGATGTCGTGGCTAAATTTCTCGACGTATCTGTTCTCGTATCTCGTACAAATCCGGCCCGCGCTCACGAAACAGCGAAGCAAAAAGAGGGATATGATAGTGGGCGGAAGGGTTGCGTCGGTACGAGCACAACCAGTGGTCCCAACCCATCCCTTCGCTATTCTTGGAAAGGGCGAGCACCTTGCTGGCTTTGAGTGCGACGTGTAGAGCAATGCGGGAGGTGGTCCTCGTGGAGGCTTGGAAGGACTACATCATGTGTAGGATAGGTTGGGGGTCTTTTTCTCGGAAGGGAGTGAAAATGGTGTCCCGGTGTCGGATTTTATTGGGGAATTCTCATCTCGCTGCCCATGTGAGGTATGGTTCCCCGCTTGTATCAATACCCCGACACTAGTTCCGACCGCCCAAAGGACCTTGGTGGTAGATTTCGATGACGTGACCGACAAAGCAACGAAATTGTTCGTCGAATGCCTCACCGTCCTACCTAACCTCCACACCCTGGAGATCATTTCGATGTGGGAGCCCGAAACCATCATGTGCTTGACGACCGCCCTGGGGGAAGTGAGACCTCGGCTCCAGCAGGTCCGGACCCTTATCTTGCCTCCCATGGCGCACTGGTTGTTGCGATATTGCCCGAACGTTGAGGATCTTACATGCGTTGCGGGGCGACCTGAGGAGCGGTTCGTCGAGTCCCTTGTGGTAGGCAGGCTGCATCACATTACGAAGTTTCGGGTCCTATATCCGGGATGTGGAGATATGTGGCAGAGTATGGTCCATCTCGTTTCTCCACCTCTCACATGAATCCTCACAGGGATGGCTGGGGCATGTCCTGGGATGCGAGAATTGTCTGTCGTACACGTAAGCTTAAACTCTGCGTCCCCCCTTTTTTGTGTCACTGACACAAACATCGACCGCACTACCAACCGTCCGCAAAACAAACAGAGCGGAGTGAGCGAGAGTAGCAGCCTTGCCGCGGTAAAACAATGCATCACCGCATTCAGAAACCTCTCCACGATCCGCCTCGTATATTTCCCTCGCCAAGACTGGAATTCGCCGGATCTGGTGTCCCCGGAGTCGGTGCCCGTGTGGAACGAGGTCAAGGATGCGGCGATCGCCCAGTTGAAGGGATCTTCTGTTGATGGCCCTAAAAAGTTGAAGACCATCACGCCGGTCCCTGGTCTGTGGACAAGGAATGGATTTGACCCAAAGGGGGTGGTGGAAGAGATTGTTGTTTAAGACCACCGGTGTCGGTTTGTGAGATATAGTACAAAACGATCAAACATCAAGCTGGCGACGCCGGCTTGGTGGGGTGGGACTACAGTCCTTCCTTGTCCCTGTCATTTGTAAAGTTGGCTAATTTCCGAGCGGGATGGTTGTACTGTGTTGTTTGGGGGCAACGTTGGTACTCATCCGCCCACCTTCGGTTCTACGCGATCTGCATGTTTCTTTATCGCCACAGAGCCATCCCGTACTTGAATCCGACAAAGGCAACGGCGGGCAGCAGCGCACCGAGCAGATTGGCACTCGTTGATGGCACTCTGCATCTCACAGAGCGTGGTGCGCTATCGATCAAGCCATTCCCAAGGATTTCTGCAGAAGAAAATCTCGAGTGGCCGTTCTCTCAAGGGCTTGCCCAGCAGATGCTACCACGTTAAATTGGTGCACATCAGATTTACCTCCTACCAGTTCCTCCCACTACCCTCAACTGTTCCCACCTTGTAAGGCGGACACCCACCAACCTCATTCCTTCCTCGGACTCGTGTTGCATCACGAGTGTCTGCTGTATTCCGGCAATGTTGCGTTTAATGCAACCAGAACAAAACATCTTCGCGTGTAAATAGACCGGCAACACTAAAACACCTCAATCCAGGTCAAGTCGAGCTCGTCGTGAGAAGGGTGAGGGGGGACTCTCGGAGAAATTCTTTGATAAGCACAACGTCCCGATACACGCCAAAAATGCCAAACGGTAACTTACGGCCCCGGTATTACGGTTGGAATCATCCTGCACATAGTGATGCAATCCAGAACGTCTTTCCAGATAGACCCTCCGCCATGTTTGATTGAGATCAAATAGGGGAAGATGTGGAGCAACGCCGCGGCGATAATCCAACGGCTGTGGGGGACATCAGGGAGCGGAAGGTTCCCGACGTGCAGGGTATTGAGTCGGCATCGGCTGGTGCTGGTGAATAACGTCGCTTCCCCGGAGCGAGGAAGGGTATTGTTGGATTTAGCCAATGTCTTTTTGACGATAGCGGTCGCGTCGAAGTGGAGCCGAAGCTGCTCCAAGTATCGGCAATTCATGGAGAGGATGACGAGGCTCGCAAATGTAACCTGCGCGGTCCCAGTGTTACACGGATGGCTCCCGAGCCCGAGGAAGGTGAGGTTCGGCATGGCGAAGGAGAGACCCGTAATGTCACGGTCCGTTAATGAGAAGTGACATTCTCCAGCTTGGCAATGCCCAAGCAAAGACAGTCGAGTGAGGCCCCGGAAGGAGAAGAAGGGCAATAATGTTTCGTGGTTCAGGTCCCATCGGATTCCTTGGCCGACCAACTCGAGCGAAGTTAAAGTCCGGTGTAAGTGTGCCCCTGATAGCGATCGGCCGAGCATGCTTGGGACCGCGTCTAAGGACTTATCTGCACAATAGACTGCGATCTTCTCCAGCGCGGGACCTCGTAGGCAGGGCAGCAGTTGTACCCACGGCGTCCCCTCTCGAATCCATAGGTTGAGTGACTGGAGAGCAGGGAAAACGAAGGAGGGTAGGATAGATGGGATTGCGGTAAATTCGGTTCCGAGTTCCCGTAGGTTTGGTAGTTGCATGGCGACGTAGGTGGCCCTCCCTTGGATGCCAGGGTATAGTTTCAGGACGCGAATCGTATTTGCCGACTTTAAGAGGAGGTCCGACATGGCGTCATCCACTCCTCGGTCGGGGGTGAGACCGAACAAATGGATCTCTTCTAAATGACGACATTCGTTGGCTAGGTTGTATAGCGCGGGTACCCGAAGAACGTTGAAGTTGTCGTCGGTGAAGTAGATCGTCACGGACGATAGGCTGGGTGAGAGGAACGAGGAAATGAACGGGACGAAATCCCATCCCGTCCTCCAGCTCATGGTTCGGAGTTTCGGGAATAAAGGAGAGTTGTTGGCTTCCATATTCAAGATTTGGAAAGAGGGGATCGATATGGATTTTTGTGAAAGCATGATGTTGAGACGGACCATCCTCGATGCATATCTCCTGAAACGAGCCCACTCTGCGGGTATAGGATTGCGGAGGAAGTACTAGAGCCGAATTTCATGGGATAAATACGGACAGGTGAGGAGCGATGGTAGGAGAACGGCAACTCACGAAGGCGTTATCTCGTTCTTCCCAGACGTCAGCTGGGAAGCACTTCAGGAGCTGGAACCAGTCGTCTTGAGACTCCCAAAGTACGTCCAAGACCGACCGCTCCAGGACCTTGCATGCCGTCGCCAAAGCCACGACGGTGGATTTCGCATTCAAGGCAGTGAGGAAGCGTGCAATTGTTTTGATTATGCGTTCCTGCTGAAGCAATCCGGGGATCACATATCTCTGTGACCTCAGAACTGGGTGGGAGTTAATTGCGCTGACGACCCGGTAGTTGGCACGGGACATATCCGAGCAATTGTCGTGGCGGGTGAGGGCAAAAACAACATGGATCTCTCAAGGATTCGGAGGAGCCGAATGAGGGACACGTGATCGCCAGCAAATTTGACCTGTACTTAATGTTCGTCGCTGCTCCTAACGGCCAAGTCGGTCGGTACTTCGCGTTACGTTTTCAAGAAAGGCGAACAGTAATGGTGTTGGTTCGTAAGAAGTAATTTTCGTAATGAACTATTTGAGGGGAATACAGATGTGTTGCAGCACAAATCGCTGTACATTACCGACAGTCATCTCGATGAGATTCTCTTGAGAGTTTATAGAACTGGTGTGGCGTCTGAAATGGACGCGTCGGTACCGGAGTCACCAAACACAAGTGTCCAGGTGCTTACCCGTCGCTGTAATACGGAAGATTTTCTGGCAGACGAGTATATCCTCCTTCACTCCTTTCCACCTTCCGTCCATCTCTTCGGTGCAGTAGGAGGTAAGGAATCTGATGGATGGGAAAATCCTGACCAACGCCAGTGCCACCACCCACTCGCAACGAGGGAAGTCGGGAAGTGGTGAATTTCCGACAGTGAGTGTCCCCAATCTACTCTTTGCCCGTTGGGGACGAGTGCTATTGACTCCTGGGTAGAGATCTCTGTGATTTAGTTGGCTGGAACCACCGACGACGCTCGTGAAATCTACTCTGATCGAGAGACCTCCCAAATCACAACACGTCCTGGATAGGCAGATGAGGGATGTGAAAGTAACGTGACGCGGTTCACGGCATCCCGGGGCCAAGCTCAATAAACTGATGTGCGGTAGCGCTCCCCCAAGTTCTAGGATGTTCTCATCGGTAGGCTGGAAACTGCACGGTCCAATCGGTCCAAGAGTCTCGCAGATGCAGCCGATTGAGAGGTATTTTAGATTGGTGAACGAACAAAGGAGGGTGACGCTGGAATGGTCGAGGGCCGTTATAGGCGAGAGATAGAGTGTATTTATGGTTGCAGAGGCACCGCGCAATGGGTTAAGTGTTGCAGAGAGCTGGATGATTCCACCATGAGTTATCGTGACCGTTGTTAACGCCGACGCAGGGACCCCCTTCAAAAATTGCGGTAAGTTCGGACCGTGGGATCCATGGAAGTTGATGGTTCGGATACGAGGTAACGCATTGAGTGGGATTTGGCTTGGAAGGTGGGATTGCTGTAGGGTGAGGTCCTGGAGTAGCGGGAGGTCGAATATCGCGAGGAAAACATCTGGCGGGGTGAATGGCCCGATATCGATATGACGGAGGGTGTGTCGTGAGGCAGAGATGAGAAGCCCCGTCTCACCGCCGGAAAGCGGGTCGGAGGTATCAGCGTTCAGAGTAAGTCTTTGAAGTTGATGACATGTGTGTGCGAGGAGAGAGAGGGTAGGCTGCAGAAGCCGGTTACCCTCTTGTGGCAGGGTAAGACAAAGGTTGGTGATCGTTGGATTTAGGAACGATGAGAGGAATGGTACGATCTCCCAGCCGATGTTGCACCTTAACGAACAAAGTCTGGGCCAAAACCCTCCCCGTTGGGATTCCATCCCGATGAGTTGGATGGTCTCCACAGATACCCAGGCTTGGGGGGTGCTCAGGAGGCGCGAGCAACCCATTCTGGGTATCCCCAGACTGATCACGCGTGCTGTATATTTTCTGAATCGCCCCCATTCCCCCCGCGAGGGGTTCCTGGACAGAGACTGAGAAACGTGTAAGGATTACGATGTGGTAAAAAAGCATAGCTTCCACGTACGAAAACACCAAGGATTTCCGTCCAGGAACCGGCGGGCAGGGTCTTGAGAATGGTGAACAGATCAACCTGACGTCGCCACAGAATGTCCATGACGGGACCCTCGAGGGATTTGCAGCAGGATGCGAAGGCGAGTAACGACGCGGACCCTTTACTCGTGGGGTCCGCGCAGCGGGATATGTTTCGAACGAGCTCATCGAGGCGAAGAACCTGATGCATTGAGAGTGCCGGAGGGGTGGTCGACGATTGAGATAAACTGGGGAGTGATCGATGTCGAACAGCTTTAAGTTCCGTTCGAGATCGAAGGACCTTTCTCCGATAATTTCATCCCGGCCGTTCACTGCACTCGGACCGTCAGACATCCCATGCCACGTCACCAATTGCGACGAGAAGTTTGTTCGGTGGGCCGAGTAAAAGGTTCGCGGGTTGATACGCGCGGAACGAAGGACCTGGGAGGGAAAGGGTCGAACTTGAATTCTGAATCTGCTTCCGCGAGATTGGAAGCGCCTGGGATTGTAGGAGTACCACGCAAGTGGCGCAAAGTGTTCCCAGCATCGGGAGTCAGTTCCAGGCGTGTGGAAGTTCGTAAAATCGCGGTCGAATACTTTTTTCTCGCCAGGTTTCCCCGTGTGCACCGGATTTGGATGGAGTGGGCGACGCCCGTGCTCGGGATAAACACTAATTCATTCAACCGTACTCTACACGAAGACTCAGGGGAACGCTTGGAAGAGCATGGAACGGACTGCGACTGATATTCGGCTGTTCACTATGTTCGAGTCTACTGACAATTCGAGTTATATTCCCGAGACACGAACAATCTTTGCCCGGACGAGAAAATTGTCTCAATGAATTATTCAAAGGGGCCAACCTGCGGCCGACGGTACATATTCTATCTGCACAATAGACTGCGATCTTCTCCAGCGCGGGACCTCGTAGGCAGGGCAGCAGTTGTACCCACGGCGTCCCCTCTCGAATCCATCGGTTGAGTGACTGGAGAGCAGGGAAAACGAAGGAGGGTAGGATAGATGGGAGTGCGGTAAATTCGGTTCTCGCTACCACGCCGGGCAGCTGCTCCCAACAGCCAAGTCGGTCGGTACCCCGCGTTACGTTTTCAAGAAAGGCGAACAGTAATGGTGTTGGTTCGTAAGAAGTAATTTTCATAATGAACTATTTGAGGGGAATGCAGATGTGTTGCAGCACAAATCGCTGTGCATTACCGACAGTCATCTAGTGACTAACATGACCCGAGGCCGATGAGATTCTCTTGAGAGTTTACAGAACTGGTGTGGCGTCTGAAATGAACGCGTCGGTACCGGAGTCACCAAACACAAGTGTTCAGGTGCTTACCCGGCGCTGTAATACAGAGGATTTTACGGCAGACGAGTATATCCCCCCTCACTTCTTCCCACCTCCCGCGCATCTCTTCGGTGCAGTAGGAGGAAAGCAATCTGATGGATGGGAAAATCCTGACCAACGCCAGTGCCACCACCCACTCGCAACGAGGGGAGTTAGGAAGAGGTGATCTCCCGACATTAAGTGTTCCCAATCTGCTCGTTGCTGGTGGGGGACGAGCGCTATTGACCCCTCCGAGGTCGCTGTGATTTAGTTGGTCGGGACCACCGACGATGCTCCTGAAATCTACTCTGATCGAGAGATCTCCCAACTTATCACACATCCTCGATAAACAAATGAGGGATATGAAAGTAACGTGACGGGGTCCGCGGCAGCCCGGGGCCAAGCTCAATGATCCGATGTGCGGTAACGCTCCCCCAAGTTCTAGGATGTTCTCATCGGTAGGTTGGAAGCTGCACGGACCAATCTGTCCGAGCTCCTCGCAGATGCAGCCGATTGAGAGGTATGTGAGATTGGTGAACGAGCAAAGGAGTGTGACGCTGGAATGGTCGAGGGCCGTCACAGGCGAGAGACAGAGGACGTTTATGATCGCGGAGGCATCAAGCAGTGGGTCAAGTGTTGTAGAGAGCTGGATGATTCCACCATAAGATATCTTGACCTTTGTTAACGCCGACGTAGGGACCTCCCTCAAAAAGTGCGGTAAGTTCGGGCCATAGTTTCCATGGAAGTTGATGGCTCGGAAACGAGGTAGCACATTTGGTGGGATTTGGTTTGGAAGGTGTGGTTTCCGTAAGGTGAGGTTCTGGAGTCGCGGGAGGTCGAATAACACGGGGAAAATGTCTGGTGGGGTAAATGTTCTAATTTCGATATGACGGAGGGTGTGTCGTGAGGCGGAGATAAAACGCCCCATCTCAGCGCCGGAAAGCGGGTCGGAGGTATCAGCGTCCACCGTGAGTGATTGAAGCTGGTGACATGTGTGCGTGAGGAGAGAAAGTGTAGGCTCCAGAAGCCGGTTACCCTCTCGCGGCAGGTTAAGTTCAAGGTTGGTGATCGTTGGGTTTAGGAACGATAAGAGGAACGGTACGATCTCCCAGCCGATCTTGCACCTTAACGAGCAGAGTCTGGGCCAAAACCCTCCTCGCTGGGATTCCATCCCGATGAGTTGGATGGTCTCCACAGATATCCAAGCTTGGGGACGAGTCAAGAAATACGCGTTGCGCATGCTGGGTATCCCCAGGGAGATCACGCTTGCTGTATATTTTTTGAATCGTCCCCATTCCTCCCGCGATGGGTTCCTGGACAGGGACTGAGAAATACGTGAGATTTACGACGCAGTCAAGGAGCATAGCTTCCACGTACGAAAATATCATCGGCAACCGTCCAGGAATCGGCGGGCAGGGTTTTGAGAATGGTGGACAGATCAACCTGACGTCGCCACAGAATGTCCATGACGGGACCCTCGAGGGATTTGCAGCAGGATGCGAAGGCGAGTAACGAGGCGGACCCCGTACTAGTGGAGTCCGCGCAGTAGGATATGTTTCGAATGAGCTCATCGAGGCGAAGCACCTGATGCATTGAGAGTGCCGGGGGGGGTCGACGATTGGGATAAACTGGGGAGTGATCGAGACCGATCATCTGGGCTCCTTTTGAGATCGAAGGAACCTCTTGCAATAATTTCATCCCAGCCGTTCACCGCACTCGGACCGTCAGAAAGCCCGAGCTACATCACCAATCGCAACGAAAACTGTTGTTCGGTGGGCTGAGTAAAAACGGTACGTGGAAGGGTTGTATCCGAGAGAACAAGGCCCGAACTTCAGAGAAATTTTGAATCTGCTTCCACAAAATTGGAAGCGCTTGGAATGATAGGAGTACCGTGCAAGTGGTTTAAAGCGTTCCAAGCATTGACATTGGTTCCAGGCGCGTGGAAGCTTGTACAATCACGGCCAAATACTTTGTTTTCACTGGTCTTCCCTGTGTGCACCAGCGGCAGCCCGGGAAGGTCCCTGATTGGTCCGGAAAAAATCATACCTTTGCGAATTTTTGGCCAAATTTGGTCCGGATTCGTGATCGGACCTCCCCCCCAATTATCGGGGGTCCTCGAGAGACGCGGTCACCATTCCTGTTGGTTTGAAATAGAAGCGGAAGTGTGTCGGATTTGAGCACGATCGCGTCTTCCCCGGAACCCGGGCCGGGCTTCGATCCGGCCATGATGGTGGACCCGCAACCATATTGGGGGTGACGAAAACAGCCCGTCGCCTCTCTCCCAACCCACCGCCACAAAACCAAGGAGTCCGCCCAACAGCTCGCTCTCAATCACAGATCGCTAACACTGACCCTACTCTCTCATCGACATCGAGCACCTCCCGCCTCAGGGACCGCACAAGCAACCGGCGCCCGTTATCCCCGGAAAAGCGGCGTACATCATGGTTGATCAAGGTGGATTTGGTCGGGAAGGTGAGTCGCGTTACTGATTATGGTCGGATGTATCGACGGTGAATCAAATCCTATCAGCAGTCCCCATTTCCAAGCGCCTCGTCTCTTTTCAATTTACCCCCGCTGAGAAGATCCAGCTCATCAAAGAGATGTTGGCGGATAGAGGCGAGCAGGAGGCGGCGAGAGTTCTGAAGCCAGGCGATGCGTCAAAACTTATTGAGCTTCTGGATTCGGTTCGTCCCCCCTCCTCCTTCCTTGCCATCATTGCCTTACGGCAAACAGGTTCTGAGAGCGGGCAGGCTGGACGCACCGATCCGGCCTACGTGTATTCGCTACTTGGCCCGAGTCTGTGGATGGCATGTACTCCTCCCAAAATCGGCCGAGATATCAGGTCACAAGCCTGAGTCTGAGATTGGCGGTGGTGGATATTCGACTGTTTGGAGCGGAAGCTATAACTCCCAGAAAGTCGCTATAAAAGTGTTAGCGATCTACGAGGGCGATGACGATTCCCGGAAGAAAGAGCTTACAAAGGCCAGTTGTCTGGCCATAGTGCGGTGGCAGTGGAGCATTGACGTTTGCCCTCAAGTCGTGTAGGTATTTTTCAAGGAGGTGATCACATGGCAAAACTTGGACCACCCGAACCTCCTTCCATTTGTTGGCGCAAAGGCGGAGCCCATGCAAGGGGCCTGGAAGTACGCGGTCATCTCGGAATTCATGGAGAATGGGGACATCAATGCATTCACACGGCAGAATCAGGGTGTGAACCGACTCGAACTGGTGAGTTTTGATTTGCGCCTCGCTGGTCCCATTGAATGACCCCCTCTCCCACCTGTTTGTATAGTTAAAGGACGTTGCTGTAGGGTTGAAGTACTTGCATTCGCAACAAGTGGTACATGGAGATCTCAAAGGTGTACGACTATCATCTGCTCCGATTCCTTCGCTATCCTCTAGCTCACGTGACTATCGATTACAGCCAAATATCCTGATCAACAACCACCGACGTGCATGTTTGGCAGATTTCGGGATCGCGAGAGTCGTCCCAGGATTCACAAGCTCTGGTTTTGACAAGGACAAGTCTAGGGGCACACCTCTCTGGATGAGTCCGGAGGTGTGTTGGCCGGATAGGTTCGGGTTTGGCAGCGATGCGAGACCAAGAAAGGAGTCGGATATCTACTCACTTGGAACTGTTATCTACGAGGTATGTGGCTTCTTCGCATTTTGGTTGTTGTGCCAGAGATAAAGGGAAAATAGGTCATTTGTGGACACAGACCTTTCCCCGACCAGATGGAACATCGGGCCGCGGAGAGGTTGTTGAGTGGGGAACTCCCGACCCGACCCGAGGCCGGGTTCACGGATTCTCTCTGGCGGACTGTGGAAACCTGTTATAGGATTAAGCCTAAGGAGCGCCCGAGCATCGACGCCGTGTTGAAGGTGTTGGATGAGGCACCGAGGGCATGATCGGCCCCACAGAATAGCGTTGACTGTGGGGAACAACCGCCGTTGGAGTTTCAGGAGACTTGTTACCGATAATGTGGGGTGTACGTAGGAACCGGTGAAATATACACCAATGGGAAAGGTACCGACTACGAGACGAGAAATGAGTAGCGAGGCGAACGGGGCCATAACAAGCTATCATTCAAATCGCGACATTCTCGATAGCGTGAGGGGTTAGTACCCTATCATACACTTTCATCACATCGCCAAATGAAAACCAAGCTTGGCTGCCTCACTGGCCAGCTTCGAATGGCTCTTACGGGTTATGTCGATGGCACCACCCCCCCCCGGTGTGGGTGAGATCAACGTGTTGCGGTCGATCAGATCCAGAAACGAAGTTTATATGCGTCGAGGAGGACCATCAGCCGGGAGCTGATGCGATTGAAAGTGAAAGTCTCACGGTTCGCGGTGCTAGGTAACCGGTAACCCATTCCTACCCCGTTCGTTTCCACAGCACCGGACAGCTGGGCAGTGCATGTTAAATTTCGTCGTGCCCACGCACAATCAAATCCTAGGGCACCTCATCACGTTACCGACTTTTTCCCAAGTGCTGGTAGGCATTACTGGTAGTACGACTCCGAGAGGTTTGGGGCGGTGGCATAGGACAATCAGCTCATGAGGCCTCGTGAGGTCTGGCGATACATCAGGAGCAACCCTAGGGAGATTTTGGAGCTCATAATTCATTTTGGCTCTCATGATGCGACTGTGATCGCGTCCCCATACCCAAACTAATTCTGTGATGCGATTCGGAGTGGGCGACGCCCATGCTCGGGATGGGCGCTATTTTATTCGATCGTACTCTACACATGGTATTCGGGGAACGTTTTGAAGCATATGGGGCGGACCGCAATCGAGACTCGGTTGTTCGCTATGTTCAAATCTGCTGACAATTCGGGTTACATTCCCGAGAGACACGTACAATCTTGGTATTGGGCCGTATGAGATAATCCCCTTGATGAATTATCTAAAGGGAGCACCGACATCTCACCCCACAAACCACGAACTGGAATATCTCCAACGGCCGTGCCGGTGGTCAGCGCAACATGCGGCTGACGAGATTCTCCCGGGGTTCACGGAACTGGGGTAGCTTCCGAAACAAACGCGTTGGTATCGAGATCACCAACATAAATGATGAGGTGCTTACCCTCCACTTGTGCAATGCGGAAGATTTTCTGGCAGGTGAGTATATTCCCCCGCACTTCATCCCACCTTCTGCCCGCCCCTCCGGTAGAGAGAACGGTTTTTATGGACGGGAACACACTGACCAACGCCAGTGCTACCACCCACTCGCAACGAAGAGTACCAGGAAGGGGTGAATTCCCGACGCGAAGCAGGGTCAACCCGCTTACTTTCCTCTGGGGATGAGAACCATTGACTCCTAGGCTGGGATTAATATGATCTGGTTGGTCAGAACCACCGGCGATGCTCGTGAAATCTACTCTGATCGAGAGATTCGCCAAGTCCCCGCATGCCCTTGATAGACGAACGAGGGATGTGAAGGTAACACTATGCGGTGTGCGACAGGCCTCGGGCAAGCTCAATAAACGAATGCGTGGTAGGGCTTCTCCGAGGTCCTGGATGTTCCCATCGGTCGGCTGGAAGGTGCACGGGCCACTCTGTTCGGGACCCTCGCAGACGCAGCCGATGGAGAGGTGTGTTAGATTGATGAATGAGCAAAGAATGGGGACGCTGGAATGGTCGAAGGCCGTCACGGGCGAGAGATGGAGCGCATTCATGGTTGCAGAGGCACCACGCAATAACTCAAGGAATGGAGAGAACTGGATTATTCCACCTTGAGTTATCTTGACCGTTGCCAACCTCCGCACAGAGATCCCCTTGAAGAATTTAAGTAGGTTTGGACCGTGGTTGCCATTGAAGGTGATGGCCCGGAAACGAGGCAATACCTCGGGCGGGATTTGGTCCGGAAGGCGTGGTTCCTGTAGGGTGAGGTCCTGGAGTCGTGGGAGGTTGATTATCGCGGGGAAAATGGCTGGTGGGGCGAAGGGCCTAATCTCGACAACGCGAAGAGATTGTCGTGACGCAGATATGAGACGCCCCATCTCACGACTGGAAAGGGGACAGGAGATATACAGTTCCATCACAAGCGACTGGAGTTTACGACATGTGTGTGAGAGGAGAGAAAGCGTAGGCTGTAGAAGCCGATTACTCTCTTGTGGTAGGGTAAGGTCAAGGTTGGTAATCGTTGGAGATAGGAACGAGGAGATGAATGGCACGATCTCCCAGCCGATGTTACACCTCAACAAACGAAGCCCGGGCCAGAATCCCCCTCGCTGGGATTCCATCCCGAGGAGTTGGATCGTCTCCACGGATACCCAGGGCCGGGGACGATTCTGGAGTGGGTTATACACTATACGATCCAACTTGGGTACCCCAAGGACGACCACGCGTGCAGTATATGTTTTGAACCGTTCCCACTCATCCGGCGAGAGGTTCCTCGACAGGGACTGAGAAATAGGTAAGGCCCACGATGCGCCCAGGGAGCACGACTTTCACGCACAAAAACGTTATCGGTGACCGTCCACGAATCGGCGGGCAGGGTCTTGAGAATGGTAAACATATCACCCTGACGTCGCCATAGGACATCCATGACGGGTCCCTCGAGCGATTTGCAGGAGCATGCGAGGGCGAGTAACGACGAGGTCCCTTTATTTGTGAGGTCCGCGTGGTGGGATATGTTTCGAACGAGCTCATCGAGGTAGAAGACCTGATGCATTGGAAATGCAGACGGTGGTCGGTGATTGAGATAAGCTGTATCAGATCGTTATCGATCATCCACGGACTCCGTTTGAAATCGGAGGGTATTGTGATGGTGATTCTACTCGCTCGCTGTACTGGAAACATTGAATAGCTGCAACGTCACTAATTGTAACCAAATGAGCGTTCGACGGGCAGGGTAAAATCGGTATACACGGCGCGGGCGGTCGTGCGCCTACCGGAGTCGATTCGCGGGTTGGTGGGCGGGACGGAGAGTTTGTTGGATCTGATATGATGAGAATTCGAAGTGGAACTGTGGCGTCCAGAACGAAATGACCTCGACGAATAATCTCAGGGTGAGTGGCTGATACGCTCGACGTACAGGTTTCCGCAAAACATAGCATTTCGAGGTTTCTGAAGGGCAGGCGACTGGTGAAACTTCGTTCACCGCCCCAACAGGGATTGGCAATCAAACCTTCATGGACTGGTGAGCATCGTTCCAGAGTCGCAGCACCGGATCTCCGGCTTCACCCCGTGTACAGGATAGTTCACCTTGGGCAAAACTCCAGCCGGTAGTCTGATGGAAAAGCTGCGGAGATTGATGGTGAGGATGCGTAATTATGACCGGTTAGCTGGGTGTTAGGCATGGGGTTCGCAAGGGGGTTGGAGATTTCCGCGGTCGCGGAAGTGAAAGAAACTCGGACCGGGGAGGTTGGAGACACAGAGTCCAACGCGCATTATAAACCCAATCGTAGTTAGAACAGATGATACAAACAAGACCACGGCGTGTAGAATGAGAAATGAGAGGGGAAGTGACGACGGCGTACTGTAATTACTTGTTTGTCGCTCTCCTTGTCAAAGTCCTCATCCTCTCTGCGTTCCTTCTCCTCCTCTCGATGTCTAGATCTACACTTACCGTGTTCTTCCCGCCAGCAAACAGGTCCGACCTCGGCGCGACGGTGTAGCTTCCCAACTCCCTCTGCGGGATCATGACTGCGTTCTTCCTCACCCTATTCTTGTCAGCCTCCCTCGCCCTTGCGAGAATAACGTTCAGCTTCTCCTGGCTCCTACCACCTGGTCCATCGTCCGTGGCGGCGGTCGGGATGATTCGATCCCTGTAGCTGGCAGAGCGTTTGATGATGGGTCGGGACCACGCACTAACGAGGTAGTCGGCTTGTCGTCCAATGTCTGGTGTAACACGTTTGCATTTTGTGTAGAAGAGAACAACGCGACCAAGGCGGGACTCTTTCAGGACGTTGGTGTCGATGAAGTCCATTTTACGGAGGATGGTGAAGAACTCGCGTTGGATATCGAGGGCAGGTAGTGAGCGATCTGGGAGGGGTTCAAGCCAACGTCGGACACCCTCAAGGAGGTTATTGTCGATAATGGATTGGGCCAACGATGCTCTGGAAGTAGTGTTCACGTCGACAAGGTTACAGGGTGTCCATGGGGGTTACTCACTTTCTCAGAATCTCGAGTACCTGAGGGAGGAGCTTTAACTTGGCCGTAGCGGGGAGCTTCTGCTTGTTCGATTGATCATCATCGGCGGCAGCTGCGAGCATGGCTTCGCGGAGACGGGACACCTCTTCGTCGGCGTATCTGTCGAGTTCCTCGTCCGCGTCCTTCTTCTTTCGCTTCGTCCTGTTGCCCTTCTTTGGTTTAAGGATCGCTTCGATCTGCATGTCAAGCTTCATCTTCGCCGCTGTTCCGGAAGTGAGGTCAATCTCATGGCACATTGGATGTTCGTGGTGACGTACCTTGCTCTGGTGGAAGCTGGCTGAGGTCCTCCTCGACAACAGGTCTCCGCTTTCGCTTCCTAGTAGGACGTCCATCCTCGTCCGGGGGTCTCGCCCTTCGGGTACGCTTGACCCTCTTTGGACCCGCTTGTTGGCGGTAGTCGTCCTCGGAATCGGGGCCAGAAGATTCCTGCTCTTGAGGGATTTCTGGCGATGGTCGACGCGGCTTTGGGGCCTCGATTTTGTCCGGGAACTCTGGATGGCAAGTCCGTGTGCGTCAATGTGTCTGGTCTCACCAGAGAAAAGGGTGGTCACGTACCGTCCTCGGAGGAGAGTTCTGAGTCAGAACCTCCGAAAATATCACGGACGAGATCTTCGTTCTATCGATAGGAACCTGAGAACGCGGCCAGCGAATGGTGGAAGAAGTGAACTCACGTCGGACATGATCGTGGTGGGTGAGAGGGTGTGTCACAACGTGACGCGTCTACACGCACTTCTGCCACCACACTTGGAACCGCCTGCAGACCACAAACGAGAGGGATGGCCAGCGACCGCAAAGGGAGGAGACGGTCAGACTATGTGTACTTTTTAACGTATCGAACGAGATGGTGCGTTATTCTACGAAAAACATCGCACAGTACGGTACACTGAGCACACCGATTCAGGAGCGACAACGACCAGTATTCGCACATGAACAACGCGATTTACTACCATCTGTATGATTCCATCGTCAATGACTACCTCGCCCGGCACTGCGGAGTCCAAGCGACGTCCTCGCCTGTGATCGGGTTGGTGGTAACCTCTTTCTCCGACTTTTACCGGCCCGTCGGGTATCCCCAGGTGTTGGAGTTGGGACTGCGGGTATCGAAGCTGGGAAAGCGCTCTGTTACGTACGAGATTGGTGTATTCGAAGAAGAGGTGGAGGCCGTGGCAGCAGTGGGAGGATATACCCACGTGTTCGTGGAGAGCGGGAACAGAAAAACGGGAGATATGGGCAAGGAGATCAGAGAGGGACTAGAAAAATTGGTCGTTGTGAGTAGCAAGTTGTAAGCTCGGGTTTGCAAATCGCCGACGTCAGCGGAGGATGAGCAACCGTGGGAAGATCTTGGAGAAACAGCTGACGATCCGATTCCCCGCGCCGCCAGGCTGTGCTTTTCAATTCCACTGTCAATCAATTTTTGAAAATAATTTTCTGTGATATTTCTCACGTCGTTGACCCGGACGAGCGCCAGACCACGACGTAAATAGGACAAGCTAGGCGGTCGAGGTACGGCACCGAGTCCAAGGCCAAGTCACCCTGGCGTTGACCGACTTCCTCCATCTCCCCCGCCCCCTCCCACCCTCCCCGAGCGGCCTCCGTCCCTACATGGCCCTCGACCCAAAGTCGAGCCCATCGACTTCGGACACTACAAATTACCGCGATTCCGGCTATGCGCCCTCCTCCGGCTCCACACCCGGGCGACGGGAACCCGCGCCATTCCACTACTTCCCTTCCCTCCAGGGTGTCCTCAGGCATCCTCGCATCCTTGGACGCCTCCTGTGTATCATATCCTACGGAGATTTCAATGCCCTCACATCATCCTGCTCAGAACTCCGGAACTTGATGGAGAAACCGGCCCTCAAGGATGTGATTTTATCCTGCTTCCTCCCCGGATTCCGCTCTCTCCTGCTCTCAAAAACACCCGAGCTCTTCGTTGATGTTCGTGTTACCATCAGTGATCTCAATGTCTTCTGTAAGCCAAACTTCCCCTATTTCCCCCTCCTATTTCTCATTCTCCTTCCCCCTCCTGATACCCCACGGTACACGCAGATCTCTCGAATAGAGTCGGACTGCATACATACCCCCTTCACGCTCTTCAATTCAGCACCAGATTTGACGAGGCCCTCGAACTCGAACTGTTGCGCACGTTACAAAGTTTCGCCATCGTCCATTCCAAGTTCATTCTGCTTCTTCAATCCTTGGCTCACAGCTCCCATCAGCCCGTCGAACCAGAACTAGAGGATAATTCTCTCCCTCGGTTAATCCTACAAACGTCGCCACCTGGCATCAAGCAGCTCTACTTCCCGGAACCTCTGTGCTACTGCGCCTCTCCAGCAATACACAAAACACCAAGCTTCCACAGATACAGGCGTTCCCAAAGTGCTGAGATCGCGACCGGAGATTCCAGACCATCGGGGAGGAGGGGCTCGATCCTGAGTCGGTCGAGGAAACCTCCTCCCGCCCCTTCCTCGGATTTCCTCATCCGGCAGTCGTATTTCAGTCCCTGGCGACGCACACTCCAGGCACCAGCTCCGATTCCAACCACCGAGCCACGACGTCGTCGATTCCTTAGTGCGTCCAACTTGAGCGATTCTTCGGTTTCGTCCTCCGGACGTTTGTCCATAATCCAGGAAAATCGTGGCGGGAAATCGGCCCCACGGTTCCGTACCCCCCTCCAATCACCACACGACATCCGTCTGGCCACCTCCCGGTCTCATGCTCCTATCCTGCGCGTGTTCGTGCCATGCTCCCAGTTGGATGACACCTCGATCGCCGCATGTGAAAATCAACTCGTAGACGCCGATCTCTGGGATCACCTCTCTGTTGGTGACATCGTATGCAACTTGGGATATATCCCACCGTCGCTTCCCCCAGAATTAGACGGTCCCATTGAGGGTGCCTCGGCGAGTGTAGGGAGTTGGCCGTCGTCGCTTGGCAGCGGGGGTGTCACTGACGATGCTGTCTGGCTGGTCTACGATGGCTTTGGACTTGTGCAATACTCGCCAGCCATGGAACCACCACCTCTAAAAGACGCGTTGACTCTAGTAACGCCCTATTACTATTCCCACATTCTTCCGAGCTCGGCCCACCCATTCTTCACCCTCGATCTGCACTCGAGGCTGTCCAGGTTTAGGGGATCCATTAACAACGCTGGAAGAAGTGGGCTTCCTCCACCGGTCCCGCCAAAATTCGAGCTCATTGCAATGCACGCCAAAGTGAGGAGTCCTCAATCACCCGGGGGATACGCGATGGTGAAGCGGTACAAGTGGGTCGCAACGGTAAAGGGGGTCAGGGCCGCTGTTTCGGGTGATGTAGAGGTCGGGAGTGGCTGGTTGACCAACGAGTGGGCGTTAGAGGTTGATGGCACGCTGGAGGGGAGGAGGCTGTTGGATTCATTATTGACCGTGGCTGTTCACGTCGCGACGGATTGGGCGCGGGGGGATTTGGTGTGGGAGGTTGACAGACAGAGAAGTAATTTCCACAAGACCTGGTTCCGGTCTGTTCATTCTGACTTCCCCGTCATGCGTGAGCGGAAACTAACTTTCCCTCCGACAGGTTACTTGGGGACTCTGAGGATTACGTCCTCCCGCTTGACTATATTGCGCTCAACCCCAACAACTCCATCCCGGCGGTCCCAATGTATGGCGGGTCGCTGGGGTATGCCGCTGGAAAACGACGCAAATTCTCGTTCATGGAACGATGACCTTGGCGATGATCTCCGGTCCTTTCCCACGTGCACTGCTCCTCCGTTCATGTTTTTCATGTTTCCTATTAAATCGCTCAACGTAAACAGAATTCTCAAACGCACAACAAACCGGAACCTGTACAATAATAAACGTATGCCTGCGGACCTCTCTTAACGGACATTCTTTCACATTTTTCAGCATTTGTTTTCCTTCTTGGGTTCGGTACTCTTGGGATACTCTTGGCTACTTCTGCGCATTCACCTCCCACAGTTTCATGTTTCTGATTTGATTCAGCACGCGTTCGACGTTTTTTTTATTTTTTTATTTCCATCTCCGTTGTGCTTGGATACCCTCCCCCCTCCTAATCGTAGCTCTTTCCCATTCTCATCGCCCTTCAGTTCATCACCACCCAAAAGTGGCCTGTTGTGTCATTCTTTCATCATCTTGGTCACTTTTTAGATCCTCTGCCGAGTTCTCTGGTGGACTCGGCCTTACATTCATTTCCACTTCTGTGGCTGTCCCGCTCCTGGGCTGTTTAAACCCACCCCACTCAGTGTCATTGCCCCACTATCGCACCACACCGTGTATACGCCTATCCCCATATATTATTTAGATCCCACGAAAAGAGGGACGACGAACGTTTCCCCCGTTTCGACATCATGGTTCTTCCAGGAGTCGTAAACAAGTCGTAACCGACATCGGACAGCGTAGCATAGCCCGGATTCTTTGTTTGCCCTTGTTAGGATCGGAAGCCCCAGTTGGGTCCCGTGAATTCCAAACTCAGACGCGGGTGTTCGGTCCCGCCACCGCCGCCCCAGATCCACAGTATACCCTGTTCCAGCCTGTCTTCCCCCCCCCCCCGGTTGGGGAACAAAGCCCATACCTCACATCACACATGGGGATGTCGTTTCAACGGAGATGGATAGGAGGTCGGAAACGTGGAGGCAGTTTGGCGGTAAGGGGGCAGGGTGAAGTTTCTGCTAACCTAATCCCGTCGCTTTCATTTGATTTACGTCCGCTCACACACGTGCTTGGCTGCTCTATCATCTGATTTGTACAGGATCGTGAGCTTGGACGAGGGCGTTTTATCTGCACAACGTTCAACGCTTGTTTCATCCTTCGGCTGTGCCATCATTACCTCGGCGCGGCCTTCGTCTCGTTCGCCTTCGACCGAGGACCGAACCCTGCACAACGCTATCGTGCGCTTGTCTCGCGTTGAATCACCCCATAGAGCTGGAACCAACCCTACACCTCATGGCATGTTATTTCGGTCCTCGCTTTCTATCGCCGCGCGCCCGTGGTTTATTTGACCTGTCCAACATGATCGCCGCCACCATTCGATTTGGATTCCTGCCTTGATATACTGACGCCCAACGGATCTACCAAAGGGTGTACTTGTCCTCGACCGCGGACGAGCGGGTCCTTACTTAGCTGAGTCTGCATCACCTTTGTTTCCTTGTTATGCGGTTGCTTGTGAGATCGTTCCACAGTGCCTCCTCCGTTCGCGCCAGCACCTCCCATCACTCGCCTGTTCCGGGTACACCCACCCGCTTCTGACCGACTGAAACCCCGTTTACGCGGGCCAAGCCCCCGAATCAGGCCTGAGAAGACGTCCTGGTACCGAATAACTCTACAGCCGGCGCGATCCGTGGCCGATTATGCCATCTTTGTGGCGACCTTTAGCGCTGTCGTGGATTGCGAACTACCGAGGAGACTGAAGAGGATCGACAAGACGAGTCCGATGTTCGCTTGGGAGCGTGTTGTTCGTTCCCCTCAACTTGGGGCGCCGCAACTCTTTTTTGATTTCCTTGCGATCCCTTTGACTCCGCGTCCCCTTTCCTGGGCTAACGCATTCAACCAATCCCACGTCCCTTGGACCCCTCTCACGCTCACCCTGTTCTTACTCGTGGTCACTTCGGACCCATATGGCGAGTTCGCGCATTGGCTCGCGCGGTCCTGGGCCGTGGATTCGTCGAATCATCCGTGGGTTTCGCGAGCCCACAATTAACACGCCGAGCGCGCTTTTAATCACGTCCTGCGACAACCGTCGCCACCTCTACGTCTAGGACGCCAGACGCCGTATATACGATATGTCCCAC
>Ga0307509_10002559_pt1 | contig 29191 bp, 38 predicted proteins | sample 10_EM_MG_FD_202245 | JGI IMG/M metagenome (GOLD analysis project Ga0307509, IMG submission 202245) | Populus trichocarpa ectomycorrhiza microbial communities from riparian zone in the Pacific Northwest, United States - 10_EM | ecosystem: Host-associated > Plants > Roots > Unclassified | place...
CAGGCTTCCTCCCCTCACGTGTGCGTCCCCAGTCATCCGGTGTGACAGGCCACCCAAAAAGGAAATCATTTTTTGATTGTGAAAACAAAGTGTTCGGTGAATACAAAAAATTTCTAGGGCATGAAAATGTTATCTCTATCTGCAACCCTGCAGATAGAGATCACGCGTGTGATACAATCTGCCTGTTTCAGTTGTCGAACGCACCCTTAGTGTCTGCAGCACGATAGCGCACCGGCCCGGGGTTGCCATCCTTAGCCAAGGTGGGCGGTCTGACTGAGAACCTAGACAACTTGCTCGCCGCCCCCAGAGGGGTGTTTGGGCCAGGCAATGGGCGCCTTCAAGACGAAGAATGACTAATGACTGTCCTTTCACCATCTATCATATGCCATAACACACACATGCAAGCTAATTTCTTTACCAAAACCATGCACATGTTTAATACAATGGATAATATGATACCGCCATTAATAAATGGTAGCGACACATCTACCTGTAATTCTATCGTGAACTCAACAAGACACCCCCACAGGCATTGCCATATAATCGAACAGTAGTTGTACGATCTCGGGCCTCGATGCCACGTCGGGGGGCGTCTCACCGTGACTGTCAGATATATTGGGATCCGCACCGTGTTCCAGTAATAGCCGGACGACATCAACGTGTCCGTTTTCTGACGCCCTGTATAATGGAGTCTCGCCGTCACAAGTAAGAGCATTGATCGCCGCGCCCCGCTCAAGTAGCATTTGAGCAAAATCAAGTCGTCCATTCCACGCTGCCAAGTACAAAGGAGTCCAGTCTTCGGCATCTTGGGCATTGACATCTGCACCGCAATCGAGTAGACGCTGCCCAATCTCGAGATCTCCCCTCCGCGCTTTGTCCGACATCATGACTCTGTGTAGCGGGGTCTGATGGTGGCGGCCTCGAACATCTAGACTTCGTGAATGCTCAATCAATAATGAAGAAATGTCGAAATAACCGTTCATCGCAGATGCGTGTAACGGTGTCACTTCGAAACCACCCTTGGCGTCTACATCTTCTGGATGCTCGGCAAGAAGGTGTGCTGTCAAGTCACGAAGTCCGAACAGTGCGGAGTAATATAGGGGGACTGCATCCGGTTTTTCTGGGAACGTCGTGAGTATGGAGAGACAGTGATCTCCGTTATAAGCCCAGAGCCATGCCGCAAAGTGTGGTTTATCCGCGTCGAACAGACATTTCATCCCTTCTATAATGTGGGACGACACACTTTCGACTCGGGCGTGCTTGACCCAGTGTTCGGCGGCGTATTTGGCAAGGGGGAAGTTCTTGATCTTGTCATAGTCTATGTGATCGTCCAATTGGAGAAGAACTCCGACGCATGCTTGCGCAAGGACGGTGTGCGCTGGCTCAAGTAGAATATGATAGCGTGAAACGTCTTTGCTCGACTCCGCAAGACGACTTGACATCAAATATTCTTTGACCGAAAAGTGCGAAAACTGAACGATCCGTGAATCCTCCGAGTCGCCCTTGACTACTATCACCAAACTCGAGCATGCCGACATCACTGCTTCTTCTTGGTCTTCCCACCGCCAGGCCAGATTCAATTTTGGGATCCCTTCTGCGTTGAAGTCAAAAGCGAAGACCTCCGCCAATTCCTCGACGCGAAGGGGGCGAACAGCTGCTACGAGACATTGCAACATTCGATAAGCATGTTCTTGGTTCGACTTTTTGATCCCCTTCAGTATCCGCTCGTAAGTCTCGTCCAGGCTTTCTGGCAGCTCTTCAAGGACGCGACGAATACTCGGTGGGAAACAGCGCCGCAGGACTTCCAGTTGGCAATACACCCATCGAAACCTGTGTCATGACATAAGAATGGCTTATGTGTATCCGACAAATATCCTTACATTCCATCCGCCTTTTCAGGCAATGTCTTAATCACCAACTCCTTGTCCTTATCCCGCCATCTTCGCATCCTTCGGTCTTCGTGAACAAAAGACCTGACATAATCCGCGATATCCTGCTTTTGGCCAGTTTCATCGTGAAGAGATACAGGGTGTGGGGTCAACGGTTTGAGAATGGCCTGAATGTCAAGCTCCGGGCGACTGGTGACGCATATATGGACATCCGGGAGGTGAAGCCCAACCAGTTCCTCGACGAGCTCAAGTACCTCTTCTCGTGGAGATGGAACACTTGATGTGAGCGGGCACTCGTCGACTGCGTCCATGATGATGTAGGTAGGACCTTGTGCATCGAGAGTGAGCATTTCTTTAAGACAGTTTATCATAGTACGATCATTAGGCTTCCGAACTCCCCGATCGTGTGAAGAATGGAGTCGGGAGAGAACATCACAGCGGATATCAGACCGAGTGGAAAGCTGAATGAGAAGGGAAGGAAGCAGGTCTTGGAGTTTTTGCTTGCCAGCATCCTTAAAATCGAAATAAAAATAGGCCATCGAGGCCTTCCCAGCATTGTGCAGGGTTACGATATCTTGTACGACCGAGGAGCTGAGTTCACCGAGTGAGTCTGGTAGGATAGAACGAGTGAGGAAGGACGAACCAGAGTATAGTCTTCCCAGAACCCGCTGCACAATTGGGATGATCAGGCCTGGTATTGCGAATTGAGGACTAAGAGAAACATACGTTTCCCGTGTACCCACAAAAACGAACCAGCGGACTTCCATTCGTTGAATATGGCGCCTCGGAAAAACCATTGAGCTGTGCCATGGTGATGTGTTTTGGAAGCAATGTTATGATTTGTGGATGGGTCTGAAGGCGAAAGCCAACGCAGGAGGTTATCACGGAGTAGGTTTCCTGCGAACAGATCTGAGCCTTCGGAATGAAAAGTAGGAAAGCTAAGAGATGACAAACGATTAGTATCGCCCACTTTGCCATGGATACCCTGGACCTCATCATCGATCCATTGGACCTTGTCATCAACAGCCTGGACCCTATCCACCACGCCTTTCACCTCCTCGTCGATGCCTTGAATCTTGTTATCGACACCTTGCACCCTGTCGTCGACATCTTGAACCTTTTTGCTAACACTTTGTACGTCACCCACGACCTCGTTTACCCGCTCATCGACACCCGTCACTTTCCCCTCGACGGTGTGCGCGATCGTCAACTGCTGCGCAGCTGCCATCTTCGCCTCCTCTTGTGTCAAGTTGTCCAACCTCCGTAGGCTTTCTTCGATGTCTGTGTTTCCCATCAACTTCTTCAGATATCTCTCTGCATAGAATTCTGGTCAACGACGGAAAACCAGCACGAGATCAACTCACTCATTAGACCACGTTTCACTTCCTTTGTCGCGATCCCAAGGATCGTGAGTACCTCCACCACTATATCTACGGCTATGCCGGTCATGACAGTAGTAGGTGGTACCTCGGTATAGATTTCAAGCCGCTGGAAGAAGTACCCAATACGGCCGAGCAAATTCATGAGAGTGTCCTGGCGGGTGTTGACGTCTTTAGCAGCCTAAAATTGTACATGTCAGATCAGCGGCATAATGGGATTAAAGGCGCCTGACCAAGACGAGAACACCAATTCCCGTAAATATTGCATTTGCTGGTGAGAATACCTGAGAGACAGGTATTAGCGCACCAACTTTCAACAGGATGACATGGTGACAATCACCAGACCAACACCATCGCCAAGGGTGGCGTTAAACGCGTAGAGAACGTTGATGATTGGAGTGAGACTTTTTGCAAATCTTTCGTCCCCACTCTGGGATTGATTGAGCGAAGGGATTTGCCTTCGAAGAACGGCGAGTACGGTATCAGGAGAATGGCAGGATTGAAGTTCGGAAGCAAGAGGATGTGAGGTGATGCCTTTCCCGGTCTTCTCGTAGGTTTGGAGAGCGGCGTTGAAAATGGAATCAAAGTTTGGGCGCGAGGGGGCGCTGGACATTGTGCCCCGTGATAATTGTGCAGGGTGGTAGATGGGTGGTGAACTGGACGCATCGATGTAGACGCCCAAAATAATCTCTCCTAGGCACTAGCGCTCGCGGCCACACCGTGAAGATGCAAGGGGGGAGTCCATCCATACATGGACTGGGCAGCCGCATCTGCACCGTGCTCGAGGAGAAGGCGAGCGATTCCCTCCTTTGGCCGATGCACATTGCAATTGGAGTACACCCAACCCTTAGATTTGGCTCTCGCATCCACACCGTCACGCGGCAAGTAAGCACAGAAAAAGCGGAATTGCTGACCAATAAAAATACTATTGTTGTACGGTGTTTGCATCGAGCGGAGAGAAAATCATACGACGTCTGGCCTCACTATTTTCCTGCTTTACTTTCTTGGCAGAGCCATAACCAAATAAAGCACCCACAGAAAACTCTGTCCGTACTCTGTCCTGCCTGGTTGTAGCTGATTGATGCCTTGGTCTTTCATAGGCGAGGGGCGCATGGGAAATTTCTCAACTAGATCCTATCCTCAACGTGTAAGGGTATCGACCATGGGGAAGCTGTGTATTCGCCATTCCCCTCTACCACAACGTCTCACTCTTCTTGATATCCTTATCCCTATTCCCAGAATGATTCTTCTATTTCTATCCGTATTCGTTCTACCCCCGGACACTAGACGAATTTCCAGACACATGCAGCATCCCTTCCCTTCGCGAAAAGTTTCTTGGTGTTTTTTGGGACCACGTGTTTTTCACCATGGTTGGTCTACCCCCCTCCCCATCAACTATCTAATTCTCAAGTCGTTTCAGATTAAAGGAGTAGTAACGAACCCGATGACGTCAAGACAACGATGACATTCGGCTCGAGCAAATATTGATCTACTACGAGATCGACCCTAGCAAGTACGACCGTCGAATGATGTTGTTCGACTTTTGAACCCGCCACCACGCCCCATGCAGCGGAGACTCTATCTTCTCTGCTTGGGTTGCGGCGGCTGCCACGTCGGTACCGTGCTCGACGACGAGGCCGAGCGAGATCCAGATGACCCCACCGCAATGCGTAATGCAGTGGAGTCAACCTATCCTTGTCCTGGGCTGTCACCTCTGTACCGTAGTCGTTCGAGGGCTATTTGGATCTCGCTCGGCCTTGGGGCATTCCCGCCGTTAGGTTGGGTCCTCTTGGTGGGGTTTTCCGTCCGGCGAATTTCGCGTTCGTTCAGAGGGATGCGGATAACAGGGAATGGATTCAGTGTTGACGCTGTCTTCGGGTTTCCATATTACTCACGCTATACACGCTAACGACATCCGGAAAATCCTTTAGGACGCGCGATCAGTTGATGTGCAAGGTTTTTGATGTTGTTATTGAGGATGAGGGACATTCTTTTATTCCCCTAGTTGGTCTTCTTGTTTTACGGTCTGTCCTTTATATCGAACACGCACGCTATGCTCAAGGTTGTGTGCGGTGCCGTCGGACGTGTGACGTCATTGACATTCGACTCGTGTCCTCCTGGGAACTCAACGATCATCCGATAATTGTTCCCCTGTGACGGTGAACAACCCGCACTGTGTTCAAGGAAGTTCCTCGCACCAATACACCAAAGAATGCAAGAGAGGTACGGTACTGCCGCCCTTAACAAAAATAGCTATTCTTTCCTCATTGCCGTCAGTCACGTCCATGTCGTTCATAGAGGCAAAATCGAACATACAAGACCTGGCCGTAGAGTACTGGTGTATGGGGATGCGACGTAGGTCTCGTTCGATACATTCCGGTCCTATCTGTGTCCAGTACTATGGTAGATTCCTTCAGCTTTCTTACACACGAAGGGATGATTCGATCGACGAAATGCAGGTCGAGTTTTCTTTGTTTCTCCAGCCACAGGACGAGATCAAGGGGCGAGTATGAAATTGGCAGGAAGCCAATAAGGTCCCAAGAAGTCGGGGGTTCGCCCGAAGATCTCCCGTCCCATAGAACGTAACGTGTGCCTGTATTAATATTGTACCCCGGCGCTCTCCTGCCTCCACCGCTTGACACACCTAAATCTTCTAGGTCTTCCGATCTATTCTCCTTGCTCTCCCATTGCCTGGATAATCCATGACAAGAGAGTCGAACCCCGAACAGACAGTCTGTCCACTTGTCCGATCACATGTTGAAGGTGGCGATAGCATCACTGTTCAAAAATAAAGGGACGGCACGGGAGCAGAAGACCGTAGCGTAGCGCACGGCACCTATGTTGCCCCCAAATGCTAGCCAATTTTGGCAGTGGCTCCATGCGCCCACCTCAACAGGGCAACACACGTGTAAATACTGTCCCTCTTTTTTGGGGGGGGAGGGGCGGTTTTTCCAATCATGTTCGTGGGTTTTTGCCGCCTGAAGAGTCAAGGGAGCCATTGCTACATCGTTAGACATGACGAAATCGAAACTCGGTTTGGCGATTACCTGGTGATATTCACCCTCCATGCTCCATGGCTCTATGGGTTGACAGCTCTCCGCGAGGGCTAGACAATCGGAAGTAAAAAAAGTCTCTCATGTCGCGATCGGAACACACGATCGGAATCATCAGGACCACGATAGGCCAGCAGCGCGTCGTGTATTACAGTCGGAATAAATACCAGTCGTGTCCACCGTCCGTATCGTGGAATGCATACATGAGATAAAATCGTGCGATAGTCCTGTCATAAACTTTTAATCTACCAGTCTACACGGGGTTCGTCGCGCTCTACGCGTCTACGACCCCTTAGCTAGAGCCATTCCCCAGAATGCTCTGGAGGCCGAGCTGTTGAATTAATGCCTGTTCAAAGGTAAAGGGTGTCAACTTCAAAATGAGCTGACAGCCGAAAGTAACGAGCAAGCTGACCGTGATGTACTCGGCGGATAGAGGACAAGCAAACGTAATCGGGTTGCTGATTGTTGGCGAAATTGTGATGAAGAAGACTCTCACGGCGACTGTTATCCTGTAATTCACCGTCAGATCGCGCTGTGGCGAAGCGAGGCATTTCCCCGCGATATCAGTTATGATAGCATCGCTGGGGTCGGTGGATGTTGTATAGACGAGCGCGAATGGGAATGTGAAGCTTGTGCTTGCGTGGCTCTGCAAGTTGACATTCAAAACCGACCCACTGCCAACACGAGTGTTGTTGATAGGGTAAAAAATCTACACTTGCATTAGGGTACAGATGGTAATGAGGGTGTCGGGAACTCACATCGGCTTCCACACGCTTTAGTTTGACGGAGAAGTAATTTGGATTGACGACCCTGTGAAAGACGATGATATCATAATTGGTGCTTGGAACGACAGGTGGATTCGGGGTACCCACTCTATTGGGAGACCCAAGTTTACTTGGAATCCGTCTGACAGGAGGTTGATGCCTTGGGCGATGACTGGCGACTAAATGTATGCGTCAGACTTGGCCCAGTCCGTGAAGTACGACCAAAACTTACGGTGTTATTGTTGTCACCTCCAATGACGATGTTCGGTGGTTGTATCCACTGAAAACGGTAATAAATAAATCATACTTGAGAGCCATGACCAAAAACGAGCGCACCAATGCGAGACAAAGAACAATGGCGGCAACGAGGAATAAGGTAATGAGGACGGTGCAAAAGAAGAATCGACAGATGCATCGTGGTCTGCTCCCCTAAAGTGTCATGGACTTCAGCATCTACGACGGTTCCTGACTGTGACTCGCGACTCCAACGCACCTGAGTCCAAAGGCGGCGACCCTGCTGGTACCTCCATGCTCTCAGATTCCTCGCGCTCCTATCCCGACACATTACTATTGAGCCCTAGGCGCACTGGCGCTACAGACCACACGTACCGAGGTTTTCGAGGAGTCGGCGCGTTTGACTCCTCTGCGTAGTAAGAAATCTCTTCCTTAGTGGTAGGTTCAAGCGGCTCCATTGATTGTCCTTGTGGTAGCGAATAACTGGGTTCGTCGTCCTTGTAAGGTTCCCGGTAGTCTTGATCGTAAGCAGCATCATGTGCAAAGTGCGTGTTGTACGGATCAAACTGCGGTGGGTCATGGTAAACGCCCTGCTGCGGATCGGCTCCATAATAAAGGCCGGGTCCTCCAGTAGGATATGAAGTCATGGGGGCGTAGGTTGGAGGAGCAGGTTGGTAATGAAAGTTATAAGAGACAGCGTTGCCACCGTTGCGCAGTCGTTTTGTTGGAGCTGGAGCGGGATGTTACAGCCCTTGACAAACCTGAACAAACATCCCCGTTCCGCGGCGTGCCGAGCCCCCCCGGGTGGATCGGTCACAGCATGCACTGGAATGGGGAACTGGAACATCTTTATAACCGCGGTCATGTTCAGTATCGTGGGAGACAAAATGCGAATGGATGGAACGGCCGAGCTGACCATCGTGGGTGGACACTGGGACTGCGACTGTGACTCGGTCGCTTCTTTTCCGTTGGAGCGAACGCAATCCGCCCTGATTTAGTCCCGCGCTAATTTCACAACGTTCCTGACGCCAATCTTTTAGACCTTATCGCCCGCCAAACACCTCCTTAGACTGCCGAGGTAGGTCCAGGGGTAAGCTGATCATCATCTCATCAACCCGTGGTGGTGCTCCCGATTCATGAGCAGCCTTTGCCTGAGTCGACTGAAAGGCACCCTACTTCCGATCGCTGCGCGGGTAAACCCGCCCCACACGTACCCCGAAACCAAGTCCTCAATTTCAGCGTCCCACATTCACGAGAAATGTCGACGCCCGCCTCCCTTTGTGTGGGTTGAATGAAATTGCGCACGCGCACTTCCTGCGCCCCCGACGGTCGCACTGAACATGCGCGAATGGGCAACCAGGCAATGCCACTACTTGTAAAACCCAGATATATTTGATAGTAAATGACATCACGAGACAATGCGTCATGTCCATTTTTTTAACGTTAACAAGGAGACAACTTTGAAACCACACAGTTCAGTAACAACATTTTGGCCGACATGATGGGCCTGGCCGGAAAACTACACAGCATGATAGCGTTCCGGCACCGAAATTACCAACCCACGAGCGCAAGGGCGAGCGCAAATCCAAAGGTGGTGAACGATGGAGCAGTTCGACTCCGCTTGGCGTGACTAACAGGCGTCGGGGATGCCGAAGTGGTAGAATTCGGTGTAGTCGTAGGTTCAACTGGGTCCAATTTCGGAACCAATCAGCACAACTAGCCGCGAGCGCATCAGCTGTCATGCCTCACCAGAAGCCGTTGGGAAGGTAACCCCTGCCAATGAAGAGCTAATGTAATTTCCTGTCCACGTCGCGAGCATTGGGGTGAAAGACAAACCTGAGCAGAGGTCATTGAAGTACGCCTGAGCCGTTTGCAAGTCCGCGAGCGAGCATGTCTGTACTATGCACGCCGCCACCGAGTTGACGATCGTGTCACTGGAACAAACGCAGTTGGCATCCGTCCTGTAGATGAGAAAAGAAAAAATATTGAGTCCTTCAGGTGCGTATCACACGACTGAATAGAACGGGGACTTACGGCGAGCAGCCCGAGCTTGGCGCAGCCGCCTGCAAACACGTCTGAAAGCAAGCAGGAGCAGGAACCTGCGAGAAGGCATCGGGGACAAACAGAAGTATAATCGCGAACAACGTGAGGTAAAGAAGGTTGGAGAAGCAAACCATGATAGACGACACGGACACGACAGAATCCATAGGGGCTTAGGGGTAATGAATGTCGGATGCAAAATAGCGATGGCGAGTCCATGTCAGTCATTGGGTATCTCAGGCTTGGGACCACAACAACAGTTGCACGGCAGACTGAGCGACAGAATGAGTCTTTGGTCTTGGTGATAATGACCCCTCCACTATATAGCCAATGAGTGGCATATCGAAGCGCAACGAGTGGTACATTTCTCTCAGTGATGACTCGGACAGATTTGGATCCTGCAGTTTCAATTCAAGCTCAAGTTAGGAGCTTCGGGTTTGACTGTGCTTATATAATCATGCGCAATCAGCCACAGTGCTTGTAAAGTGAACACTGAATAGTGACAGTGGCAATAACAACGGCTGTGCCCGTGAACACGTGTTGAACGCATTGGTCTTACATAAACCAAGGCCATTGTCTGGTCAACAATCTATACCCTGGGACTCGGATGGAGATATCAGTTTTGAGAGGGGGTGTTCGCCGTAAGTTCTGAGCTCAATCTCGGCCCCCTTTTCAAATAGTCGCAGCTGTGCTGATTTTCCCATTTGACAGCTGTGGGGTCAACCTCTGATATAGACGACCAAATTTCTCATCATCGATATATTCTCCTGTTGTTACCCCGGTCTGATCCTTCATACGTCTCACACATCCATGCCTTGGCTCGTTTATACAACAATCGCTATGTGCAATCTCATCAGAAGGAGGACTTGGACAGGGCAATCTTCCACTCTACACAAGCGATATTCGCCTCACGTGTCTCCTGGGATATGGATGGTGAAAATATCGTTCAGACTTTCTTTCTCCTCGCGTCCGTGCTCCTTCAACGCTCCGACCACTTCAACCAATCCAACGATGCCCAGTACTGTGTAGAGTACTTTCGCTATCTACAATCCCAGTCACTCGAAGCGTTCGATGTCCCATCCAATCAGGTCCGAGCATCCCTTGTAGTGGCGCTGGCTTCCCAGGTGAAGGCGGGCATTGGCGATGCAGTAAAGCACATTTATGAGATGACGGACCACTGCAACAAGCTCCTTGCCTCCGATGTTCCACAGTCGCACTTATCGAGGGCCGCTAGAGCCCTGGCTTCCGCCAGTTTTACCAATCCCGAACAATCCTCGGAACTGGAGGTTTCAGACAAAGTGATTGAATGCCTCCGGGAGGCGAATAGACGCATGGACTCCAATGAATTGGCCTACACTCTTGCCGGGCATCTCTTCACTCGCTTCGTAGCGACTCATGCAATCGATGATTACGAGGAAGCAATGGCACTTTTCGACAAAATAATATCTTCCGAATCCAATGGAAATTACCCAGGACCATACCTTGAAGACGCTGCATATTCCTCTGCATCGCTTGCATGGAACCGAGTCCGCATATACGGGAATCCAGAGTCTTTCGAAGAGATGATCCACCGCAGTCGTTCGTTCCTCAGAATATCTTCCACTGATGACTTCAGACACCGCACGGTCACAGAGTTGTTGGAACCGATTATGACGTTGCGCTCGACTTTTGGTGTCACCGAAGGTTCTCAAGAAGCACAATCCGGTGCCACAAAAGTCACTGATGTCCTGTCATTCTCCGGCCTTGTTGCATCGCTCCTCGCCAAATCCACCGCTAGCAAGGCTCACTGGTGGATGGGAAAAGGAGAGGAGGAGCATCTTCGGGCACTCAAATCAGTGTGTTCCACTACAGATTTAGCGGAGATCGAAGACGCGATCAAGTATTGTCAACTTCTCCTCGCTTCAGATCCACCAAGGGATGATCTCATATTTCACTCTGCCATCTCCTTAGGCAACGTCCTCTTCCATGCATTCGAGCGCACTGATAAGTTTGAGTACCTCGACCAATCAGTTGCCACATTCCGTGATATGCTCAATATGCCAATTCCAAGGTACACACGCTTCCACGTCATGAGACAGCTTCTTAACGCTCTATTGGTCCGCGTGTCACTTTCTGGAGAACGGGACGACTTCGAGGAAGCCATGAAACTATATTCCATGGCATCCAAAGATCCACACGCAGGCTCACGGGAGCGATTCGTCGTTTCATGCGACTGGGTACTTATTGCACGACTCAACAGGCACCCTACCGCTTCAACCGCGTATGAGGCCGCCATTATATTGATGGAGGACATGTTGCTATATGCCCCAACCCTCGAAACGCAGTATTTTCAGCTTCTCGCTTTCCGCTCTTATTTTGAGGAGCTTCCAATGGACTACGCTTCATATGACGTCGGCAGAGGCCAACTGAAGAATGCAATCCAGACACTAGAGCGAGGAAGAGCCCTGATCTGGTCTGAGTTGCGCGGCTTGCATCCCTCAATCGACCGACTTCCAGTAAATTCTCATTTGGCAAACGAGTTCACCGCGGTCAATAGGGAACTTGAGGCGCTGACGACATCCGTCCCTCCAGGTACAGCCATGAACGACAAGGATGGACTCAAAGACGGCGAGGGAATGGACAAGTTCGGCCGACTTGTTGTGTCCCATCGGAAACTTTTGGCGAAGCGCAGCGAGCTCATTTCCCAGATACAGGCAATCCCAGGTTTAGAGGACTTTATGAAGACGCGATCGTTCGACGATCTCCGTTCTGCTGCTGCGAGTGGGCCCATTATCATCATTAACCATTGCAAGTGGCGCTCTGACATCCTCATCGTTCTCCACAACACTGATCCTTTCCTCATCACTACCTCTGAGGATTTCTATGACCGTGCGATCGAACTGAGGACTCGGCTGGTGAGAACGCGTCAAGAATACCACCTCGAATCGAAACAATACCAGCGCGCTTTGCGATTTGTACTCAAGGATCTCTATGAGCTCGTAGGCCAACCAGTCATCAAGGAACTCCGGAGGCTGAACATACCAGAACAATCTCGGATATGGTGGTGTCCAACATCTGTCTTGTGTTCACTTCCCCTTCATGCAATGGGCCCTATTCCTTCAGATGATGGTGTCCCGCGCTATTTCTCTGACTTGTACATCCCTTCATATACTCCGACTCTATTTTCACTCATTGAATCCCGAAAAATCGGCAAACCATCATTGGAGAAACCTTCAATACTACTTGTGGCAAGTCCCGATGATGCTTTACAACAGGCGTTTCCTGAGATCTGGTCTATACAACGCCTCGATACAAAAGTGACAACTTTTATGGGGAAAAGGGCAAGGAATTCCGCCGTATTAGAGGGCCTGCGGGATCACAGGTTCACCCATTTTGTGTGTCACGGGAACCTAGTGCCAGAGAAGCCATTCGAGGCACATTTCGGCCTTCATGAAGACAATCGCCTCACTCTACATGACATCGTGCGATCTCGTCTTCCCGATGCAGAGTTCGCGTTCCTCTCGGCTTGCCACACAGCAGAATTGACAGAAGGCAGCATCGCAGACGAGGGCCTCCACCTTACGGCAGCCGTACAATACTGCGGATTCAGAAGTGTGGTCGGGACGATGTGGGCGATGGCGGACCAAGATGGAAGTGATCTGGCCGACCTTTTCTACAAGTCAATGTTCTCGACTGATCAAGCGGGTGTCCCCTATTACGAGAGGTCTGCAAAGGCACTTCGGGATGCTGTGCGGGCTCTGAGGAAAAAGAAAAGTCTTTCGCTTGAACAGTGGGTGAATTTTGTTCACTATGGTGCGTGACAGTGAGGATCGCACGATGCTGTAGTACTGTGAGTATTCGAGTTGTATTTGTATTGGTGCTGGCGTCGCTCTGACTAGTTCACTTAAGGGTGCACACTGTTATTTTTGTCAGGTGAATGGTGACGTGGGGTGGGGTGAACCTTCTACATGATTACAGGATAGGGTATACGGTCGGTTGAAGCCGGCGCATCATGGCATCGCTCCACTACCGTGCCGATAATCTCATACACTTTCAATTCAGGCACATGTACCGTTACGATACGACAGACGGCATGCGGGGATCAGAGTTCAACGTAGCCGTGAAACACATGCCTGCCTCGATCTTGCTGCAGATTCCCTGGCTGTGGTCCTGTGGAGACTTGTGGGTACAATTTTACGTTGTCAGTGCGTTTGTTGGAACAGAATATTGCGCGCGAGGTCGGCGAGATTCGACGCCTGCAAACCAGAGCTTGGCCGCCCGTGGAAGTAGGTGCAGGATAGACGAACTACGAATGATATCTGGTCTTCAGTCTGTGCACTGATAGAGAATAGGTATCTCATTCACCGTTGCCATGTTCGTCGTCAAATCAAATCTACTCCGGATCCGGGTTCAGAGAGAGAACGTGGTTTCCGAGTCCTCGGGTGAATATGACATCAACACGCACCTGGCATGCTCGTGATAGGGGTCAACCGTCACCCTGGGACAGCTTGAAGGCCGCGAGAGGTCTCCGAGTCACGAGACAGATCATGTATCGCCGTGGCCCGTGTGTCATTTAGTTACTTCCATCTTTATAGCTTCAGACACCAAGAGACATCTATCCCATGGAGAATCCAACTGGCGGTGGCGGCCTGCAAACCACAATGACATTGCCGTGCGAGAGGAGTTGGAGAATTTCGCTTCTCCTAGTCCGAGTCCTGATCCTCGCTCAAAAAGTAAACGGGAATTTCCGGGCCTATCCGTGAAATGGAAGAACGCAGATCTAAAGCGGATGCGATGTCGACGTCAATCTGACTCGGAGTCTCTGTTATTTGCGACATGCCCTTCGAACCCACCCTGCTGGCTATACAGACCTTCCAGCTTTGGTCATGATAGGGCACGACAGCAGCACAGCCTGAGGCCTGAAGACTCATAGTAATTGACGTAATTACACTGGCAGATGCCCACCAAATCGCGGTAATCTGGCCATGAGCAATAATCTGACCTTGTTGCTCATGACCAGTATTAAACGTGCGCTCAGCGCCCAGGTGGCCGTTGACTAGGCCCAGGTTCGAGCAAATCGATAAATGATGAAACAGCCCGCACGGAGGCAAATCTACTATTCTCTAACTTGGCGTCCCCGTACAGTATATGCTGCTCCTCGCTGGGCTCAAATATGACATGCCAGTGACCCCTCTCGTTATTCGAATCGTCTGTAGTCTCAAACCTAAAAACACTGTCACTACTGGATGCCCCGGGGCCAGGTGGTGTGCGGACCCGCTTCAAAGATTGAGCTGAGAGCACTGCCATGCCATGGTACAACCCGAGGGACATCCAGAGCCGGTGGGGAACTTGAAGGTCACGGGGATACCACTTCAGAAGGCACTGTCGGCGAAGCCTTGTCAACCCCCCGCAGGCTTATTTTTGAAATAAGAAAGACTCGATGATTACCTGTCTGCATGGTGCCACGGCACAGTGCCTGGGCCGCGAGCAAACTTATGGCGGTATCCTGGCCACAGGTCTTCAGAACGCAACTAGTTGCGGCTCCTTGTATGGTTCCAAAGTTCTTGCAGATACATGACTGATCTCTTCTGCAACGAGAGGGTATCAGGTTTGACATGCGTATCCGGTCTAGCATGAGTGGTGTGAGGTACACACAGGTCGCACTGAGTCGTTTTACGGACTGCGTCATCCATGCATGGTCTAGCACAGTCAGGAATTCCCTGGGCTTGTACCTGGGAGAACAGAATGTAAAGGGAGGAAAGGACCAGTGGAAGGTTGAAGCGGAAATTCAGCATGATTGTCCCCACTGGTGGTGTCGCGGGGGGGCACACTGGCAGGGGAATATGGGCTTAAAGTAGATTTATTCTAGTAGGCCTCCATCGCCACGGGACATATATATACGTACGGATCACTCGCAGGTGGGGTGGTTTATCCGCAGCATATTATAATATTGTTCTGTTTACTTCGATGCAGGTTGCTTAGTTAGGGAAGTTGCAAGCATACATAGTAGGCGGTTGGCGCCGTTATGAACAACAGTTCCGAGGCGATTTTCGCGTATCAAATCTCTCATGACTGACTTGCGACGACCACTCAAAGCCATGCTGCGAGTACGCTGTATAATGGTGGAATATATTGTTGGCATGCACTGGGAGATTTCTGAATTTGTGCAACTTCATGTCATATCATTGGTGATCTGTGGTCCTGCCCGCGAGGGCCCGAATAAGGTATTCGGCTTGGGCAACATTAATATTGCGGACCGAATAATCAACCTTCAACAAGAAACGAAAACAGCAGTAAAAGAGGGGGGTTGGAGAATTCGACTTCTCTCCAACGGCTATTTACCAGGTTGCTTTGTCTGTCGAACCTAGTCCTGGTCCAGTGGCTGACTCGATCAATGAGTAAACGGGAATTCCTATGCGTAATCTAGAGAACGCGGAGCGAATATAATGAGACACCAGTCGCTGTTATTCTGGTCACGCACTCGGCTCGAATAACAAGAACCTCGGCTTATGGAACGTCTATATTTCTGCGCGTAACTGACATGGAAAAATTGCACGGAAACATCAATGCCTTACATGTGGAAGACTCGAAAATCTGGTTACACCGTCACTGCCCCATGCCACTAGCCTCTGAGAAGACACAGAAAGTCAACTCAGCCCACCCTTGCTCCAGGAAAGAATGGCGTTCTCTGCCCGTTATGTACGACAGGATTGGGGTTGCCAGCACGAGAATGGACGCGTGACCCAGTAGTCGTAGTAGCTGGAACAAAGCGTCTAGAGTCAGGGGTTTGAGGAACGAAGCGACCCGAAGGCGTATGAGAGGTCGATACTCGGGGTGCGAAGCGATTAGAGGGTAGCGGAGCGGTCAGGTGGGGAGCGTTTGACATAAAATTGACCTCTAGGGGCGATGATCGCGGTGCTTGGGTCATGTCGCCTGGAAGCCGCTGACCATCGTGACGGGAGTGAGAAGAGACGACACCTTCATCTGTATGACCAGTAGATGGGAATATCCCTTGGGATTTTCGTTGAGCTGTTGGCAGGGGCGGAGGCGGCATCATCGCACGCGTCTGCTCTCGATACGAAGTTCCCTGCTGGGGATCCGAGGTACCTTGCTGCTGCGGCATATGCGACGGGCCATACGCGTATTGCCTACGCAGGTGAGCATCCAGTCAAAAAGGTAAGCACAATCCTTGTCGTTTTCAGCCAAAGCATACCGCAATCGACTGGACAGTGGCCGACCTCCTTGCGATGGTTCTTTCGGAGCTGTGGTTGTCGTGTTCGAAGGTCGTTGACCGAGCACGGATGGCCGATGGTCGGCGGGTAACGTTAGTCTGTTTGGGCCCAAAGGCGTGGTCACTGAACGGGGGCTAGACAGGTTCCTTCCATTGGCGCTGGATTGAGTTACGATATTGGGAGTGAGCAAGATAAGCCCTCAGACCCAAGAAAGCTCACTTGTATGCGTCTATTCTTTGACGCTTACCACTGGAATTAGTGGCACTGTTAGACCCGCTACCATCTAGACCAGCATATAAGCGTAGTTGCTCGTTCTCCGCACGGAGTTCTTCGACGACCCTTCTAACAAGTCAATTACGGATTTACATGGTGCAAGTACCTTGCGCACTTCCTTAAATTCTTCAGCTCTTCGCGCTCTTGCTTTGAACGAAGAAGGGCGTCCCTTTGTTGAGCAATCTTCCCACGAAGAAACCGGATAAGCGAAGTCAGCATATCTTGTTGGAACTGAAAATCATCAGCTATGCGACAGCAGAGGACCGTAGATACACCAGCCTTAATAGAGTAAGAGAGGGTGTCCATTGCATGAGGTACTGAACTAAACCAATTAGACATCGGAGGATCTAGCTTCGCAATCTTTTCAGGTGCTTGTAAGGGCGACAAAATGGCAGGAAGGGTACTTCTCGCTGAAGAGGCATCATTTGTATCCGCTGGGCACCGCATTCGCCGCACGACTGGTCAGCATCTGGGACAGATGCTTGTCGACTTGTCCGAACGTCGTTGATACGATGATGACTACATACTCAGATGGAGGTTGCAAATGACATGTCCGCATTCCGTAAGCCAAAATGGGACTTGTGGGGGGACAGAGGGATCCGACGAGAAGGCTAGATGACATTTTGAGCAAGAGACAAATTGCCAGATATCAAGGTCACTAGGCGAGGAGGATGAGACATGGGACATGCCGTACGAGTTGGCGCGACGCGACACTGACGCGACCAGAACCGGCCAACTTTGATTGTGAGATCCCCTCACGTGATCGTATCCTTCATTTTCACCCCGGCAATTACGGGCAAGCCGCCACTGCGGGATGGATCAGGTGGTGGTCCACGACCCCAAATCTGAGACGCTTTGATGAACTGAAGAACCGCCCAAATTGATACGGTAGTTGGTGGATAGCGTGACGGCAATCGATGTCGAAGTTACGTCTGTCTGTCACCACCATCGACCATGTCCAAGTGTAAGAGACTGCAAGTCTCATCTCGCGGTTCTCCGATCTGGCTACTACTTTGCCTTAAATTGCCGTTTGATATTGATGGGTGAGAAACGAAAATCAGCCTTCAGCAGCTTTCGCCAAGCGGAGACAGGGAGATTAGATCGGAGTTCTATACACGTGACCGTGACGGCTTCTTGGTTATTGACGCGCCTTTTTATTTGGGGTTCGGGGCATCATTTCGGGTCTCTGCTGCGCTCAGCTTGCACCCAACCGCATAAGAAGATGACCCAGGAACCTCCTCTTACCTCTGCTGGGTGGTCTCTGAACCAACTCGTTACGCGAGGGCCTCGCTTTCGTGAAATACCCCGTGTATCTGTTTCTGACCAGAATCTGGAGGCGACCATTCACCAACACGAGACGTCGGGCGTGCCGCTCGTCATCGAGGGTATGCACGAGCATGAAACTTGGCCTACTGCTACGTTCGATCTCCAATGGCTACAAGACAACTCGAAACTGCGTGAGCCCGGCAATTAGTCAGATAGCTGGACCATCGTGACGTCCTACCTAGAGATACAAGTCAGAAACGTGCATAACCGCCAGGATCTCGACGTCTCCTTTGTCGACTTTTTGGACCATGTAAAAACCATTCGTCATTATTCCAGCGTGGATGGTTAATCTCTTCACATTCTGTCATCCGCCGGTTAATTGGATTTATCTTCCAGAAACCTCCCGATGGTATGCCAAAGACCTGGAGTGCCCCCGCGAATGGAAGAAGTGGCTAGACACTACAACTCCGATTCCCCGTTCGCTCTGTCCACATGGCCCAACTGATCTAATGCAAAATCTTCCCGAGTCTGTGAGTGTGTTTTCCTTATTCTCGTGGGCGATCTCATCTTCACTCACAGAGCCGTGTAGAGACTCTGATGTGTTACCTAGGTATAGGCGATACATTCACGCCATGCCACAAAGATCTCTGCGCCTCTTTTGGACACAATCTTATGTGCTATACTGAAAATGAAGGATCTGCCTTTTGGTTCATGACCGACAGTTCTGCCGCTTCGTGTATGGCCAAGTATTTTCAGTCCTTGGGCCATGAACTAGATTTGGAATCCCATGCGATGTCGATTGAAGAATTTTCTGCGGCTCCTTGTGACATTTATATTACCGAGCAGAAGGTTGGTGACCTCGTGTTGGTACCACCGAGAAGTTGTCATCAAGTCGTCAACCATGGTGGTCTCACAGTGAAAATGTCTTGGTCACGGATGACAGTAAGGAGTGCCCAAGTTGCTCTACGTCACGAGCTTCCGATCTACAGACGGTAGGACACGTTTGCGAGAGGCGATCGATATTTTCATATTCTCTTGATAGGGTGTGCCGGGCGGAGACCTACCGCACCAAAAGCATCATTCATTACACGCTCCGCCGAAACACTGAGCTCCTTGAAGACGAAGCGAAGGGAGGTGGTGATGCTAGGTAGTGTGCATCTCCACTTGAACAACGCACAAGGCTAATAGTAGTTGTACAGTCGCAACGTATTCTGTAAACAACTTGCCAACAATGTTCAAACACTACTCGAGCTCTTACAGGAAATAATACAAGACGAGTACCATCCCGATGCGGAAATCCTGTTTCATATTATACGGGATTTTAATCACAAAGTATACGAGACAGAAGGCTATCCCGCCTTCAGCTGCGATTTCTGTGGTTCTGATATCTTCGTCAGCTTCTTTAGCTGCAAAGACTGTACACTCCCTGACGAGAAACCATCGAACATCAGCGACGGCTTGCATATCTGTCCCGGGTGCTACGCAGAGGGACGGTCTTGCCTTTGTGGGGGGCTCATGGAACCTGTACAGTGCTGGCCCTTGCAAATCCTGTACACTGATTATAATCGGGCTGTGCGGGCACTTAGAAGTATTGGTATTAAGACATTTACCGAGGTCGGACTTGAGTAAGTTCTTTTTATGTTCTTCCGCACCTCGTACGGTCTGACCCTTCTCTCGTACAGTTCTAGAGTCTTGGATAATGATGTGACGGGTGTATTTGAGGCAGGGACAGTCATTCAAAAGTGGCGAAAAGAGCGCTTAACAAACAAGGTACGAGATTTGTCATACTCGCGCCACCACAGGGCGTAGCTCAATGTCATGTAAAGGCGCGGCCTCATGCACCCCCCAATGCCGTCACTTTGCATTGCCTGAAATGTCACAAAAGTCGTTCTTTCGTCAACCTTGCCGAGCTTGGTGTCCACTCGTCGGAAGCAATGGTGTTTTACAAGATGTCGCGAGACCACGGACCATTCCACAGCGTTCACGTTACCAGGAGAAAGACACTTGCGTCGGACAAGGAAGCGATACTAGCCGCCGAAGTGTCAGGTGACAGCATCGCGAAGCTGATAGGACAGAAACTTGCAATCACAGCCTTGTCATACCCGCACTGCCAACCCTTGAACGTCTCCCATATTAAGTTTGGCTGGTACGATAGGCTCAAATCAGATGGCATGTCAGTGGCTGTACGTGAAATTCCCTTGATAAGATGGCGCCTCATCCCGGCCCTTTACTCACAACCACCAAGGTCCTAGGCTCATCCGACGGCATGGATATGTCATTCCCTCGAGATGGGGGCGATTGGGGGTCACCGTCACCACTTACCGATATTGGTCCAGAAGACAGCGTCAGTAATACTCTGGTTGGGCAAGAGACCACACCACCACGAGGTAAGTCCCTAGCGCTCATCCTAGGATACCCACTAATATGTAACCAGACACAGAGCCAACGAAGTCAGGATTATCGACGTCAGCAAAATCCCAGTCATCCGCCGGCGTAACCATCGAATCTACGAAACGTAAGCGTAATTCTGTTGTCTTTGATGGAGTCGCACCACCAGAACGGAAACGAAAGGTCCGTGGTGTCGTACCAGGATGGATTGCACCTACTGAATTGAACGGGCATACAGACGAACGCCGAGCATCCAGAATCCTCCCCTAGTGCTGTTCACCTTTCACGACCTGCAACATCTGCGAAGAGCGACGAGAGGACCCAACATGAAGGCCCTCGATTCATTCAATCTATGGCTTCTTTAGAGGGCTCGCTGGTCCAGGCAATCTCCAAGATCGAAACGCTTACCACCACGATAGCGGAGCAAAATAGGAAAATCGAGGTGTTAGTGCAAGACAACATGGAACTCCGGGATGGGATGCGGAATTTATCCCAGACACTTCAGTCGTCCAAGAGGGATATACAGAGGGTCGAGTACACGATTCCCAAGATGATGGGCGAGTTGAAGGCCAAGTTCGAAAAGATGGTGGAGAGGTCGGAGAGCCGCATTCAGGGACCTATAGATCGATTCTTGGAGGAAGTGGGAAGGATGTGTGCCAATCCTCCCACACCCGCGCCCCCGCCAGTCCATGTGCCCAGTGCCGCCGCATTTCCGCCAAATCCACCATTTGCACCCGAACCTTCCGCCGGCGAGAACGACTGGGCTCATCGTGACGATTACATTCCTGCAGACCTCAACAAGCCGCATCCGCATTATCACGACAACTATGAGCATCACGGGCCACCGGTGCGTCCCGCATGCCAGCCATTATGGCCATCCCCTCCGAGCTGAATCCGATCCTTGATCCATATTCATCTAGAACCACAAGTACCACAGAGGCGGGTATCGTCCGTGGCGAGGCCGTGGGCGCGGTGCACGCGGAGGTTTTCAAGGGAATCGACCCCCCGTCCCACGGCCCTACTTCCCTTCCCTCCCAGAAGGGTATGGGATCGTGCGAGTCACGGCGACAGCAACGCCCTCTACCCCCACATCGGCAACGCACGAACTCACGCCAACGCCAACGCTGACACCCGCCCCGACCCCTACCGCTATCTCCGCCGCCATACCCCGGCACGGCGACGCGTACGACTCGCAGGGACATGCGCCACCTCCCCAGCAACAGCACCGTCACACGCCGTCATCACATTCCCACGCCTACCCTCACCCCGAGTCGAACCCCGGGCCATCCACGGACCTACGCCCCCGTCCCCATGCATACCAACATGCGCATGCCCACGCAGACCGGATGAAGGAATCGCCCTCGGAATCGCCAGCGCCGTCGTCTTCCCAGCCGCAAAGACGTTGGAATGGCCCGCGTCCCCAAACATACGAGCGTGGTCACCGCACCGCCCTGCCCCCACGCTTTCACGAACGCCCCCACGATCACAGAGAGCGGGACCGCAATGACGACGACGAGCGGCACCGTGGTGGACAGCTGCCTGCGCGCCCCGAGGCGGACCATGACGACGGGTATCGCTACGCGAATACTTACACCACTCACTCGCCCGGGCACAGCGAAGAACAGCCTCGATGGCTAACTACGCCGAGCGACGGCACCGGGCAGCGTCTTAGCCAGAGTCGAAGCCAGAGCCCTGGCTCGGGCCACAGCAGGGGCTATGCCGGGTACGGGTCCGCCGACGACGTGCGTGGCGGGCGGTAGGAAGGTGAAGATTGGACCGAGATTGTACTGTACTACTGGGTTTGGTTGATACGTTCTCATTTTCTGCTACGTATGCGTCCTTTCATGCTGTCCGCGTCATGGGGAAAGGGGCATCGCTCTCTTCTCCCTTTTATTGTTTCACAGATACCCTCACGCCATCGATGCCACAATTTGTTAACCTCTTATACTTTCTTGGCATCAACATCTATTTGTTTCGCTGTACACTTAAGGGACCCAAGGTTCCTTGGGCTTTATCATTTATAGTCAATGGAGAATGTACATGGAAATAACCAAGTTGTCATAGCATGGCTGACAACCGTGCCATTGTCCCAGGTGCCAGTCCAAAGGGAATCGTAAAAAATACCAATATCGCACAGATGATCGGAAAATAGTTGTCGTAATCTGAATTAGAGCCAGCACCCATAGCGACACGCATACCGGCGAGGACCGATTAGAGACGTAAGGGTATATAAGGAAGGACGGGAAATGGGAACGGAAGAGTGGATGAACAATGCAGTTGGACCTTGTGAAGCATGGGGTAAGTCAACGATAAGTTGGTTAGATCGCCGGGATAAACCTCGTGTATGAAGAATTGCAGGTGAACCAAAGGAGCGACTTGCTCAGCCACAGCTACATGTGAGGATCCTCCAGAGCACACTCTTGTCTTGTGGCGGCTGGCCACCCTGTGCGATTCTGTCATGCGACATACCAACGTCGCCCGCGCGTGCACGTACCGGACTAATAGCCGGAGGTGCCGCACTTGACATCATGGGAGATGCTCGACTGTACTGCTGCTGGTTGTACGCGTCTTCGCTCACTTCGGCGCGGGGGTATTCGAAGCCACCTGAGGCATAGGGATGCTGGGGGCTCGGGTTGTGACTGTTGCGATGCATCGCCGAAACGGGGACGTTGATATGTGCTGCGGCCGAAAGAGGTGTAGATTGCCCTGGAGTATTGCTGCTAACGGGGGCGAGCATTTGCGGTGCCTTCTAAAGGTTAAGTAACACTTGTCTAATGCTCGGTCTCAGAGGTGAATCACCTTGGATGCCCTGCGACGTTCGGATTCCCGACGCTGGAGATCTCTTCGACGATCCGGCTGAGGTGATTGAGGAGGCGCAGCGTTTGGAACCTGGGAAAGCATCTGACTTTTGCTTTGCTAAGAGGCCATGAGCAGACGATTCGTGTTAGCTTGAACGGCCAGAGGAACTTACTGCCGAGACTTCCCAACCACGACCACCTGATAGTCGAGGTCAGTAAATGATTAAAGATTTTTTTTTAAATTGATTAAAATTTTAAACAAACCGTTTAATATATTCCAATCATAAACGCCATCGTCGACATCGTTATTATTCTTCATCACTTTGGCGAAAAGTTCCCGCAAGAATTCATAATCCGGCGTTTCCTCAAAACCAAGTTTCCGGACATAATTGAGGTAAATTCCGAACTCCTCTGCACGTCACAAGAGACACGTCAGAAGTCGCCAAACAAGGTCATAAGGTTGCTTTAATTTACCAGGATAGCCTTCGCAAAGTTCCTTTATGGGGCTTGTCTGCTTCTTCTCACCGATCTTTTCGTACTTCTGCTTGTTCGTCGCCGCTTTGAGTCCTTGCCAAGGCAAGCTTCCGCGTAGGAAGTACATAAAAACGTGTCCGAGCGACTCGAGATCATCACGTCGAGATTGTTCTGTGAATGGAATCAGCGTGGCTGAATCGCGTCCAAACGTGGCAATCGTCGCACCTCTTCCCAAGTGAGTGTTGATGCTCATGTATCGCGCCGTTCCACTCAGACTCTTGCGTTCGCGGTAAGGTATGTGCTGCTTCGTCTTGGGGTCGCGATATTGCTTGGCCATTCCGAAATCCACGACGTGGACCACTGGTAACAAAGTTAACAGTTGACCTATCAGAGTGAGAGGGGAAGGAGGCGCGAACGATTTGCAGCCTTTGTCCCTGGACGACCAACGAGGAAGTTATCAGGCTTGATATCACGATAAATCAAATTCTTCTCGTGTATCGTTTGAACACGAGTGATCTATAATATAAAAGCCCATCAGAAGGCGAGGCGAAACACGCGCAGATGAACAAACGCACCATTTGCCGCGCAGCCATGCACACCGTCTTGATCGTGAATTTGCGCCCACACATATCGAACAAGTCCTCGAGGCTGGGCCCCAGCAAGTCAATCACCAGAATGTTGTGCAGACCCTCTTGTCCAAAATGGTATATCTGAGGAATACCGGCTGGTATTTGTGTACAAAGGATAGGTTATAAGGATAATGCCACATTGTGCCACCGGGGCGAAAACGACAAAAGCTAGACGCACCACAACCAGCCAATATGCGATACGACCGACACTCGTCGCGAAGTTGAGGCGCTTCTGCCTTTCTGGGCTCCTGTAGGGTTGTCGAATTGTCAGAGTGGAGTGAATGGGCTGTGCAGCAGCAAGAAAGGAACGTCGCTCACAAACTTGATGGCGACGCTTTGAGAGTTGAGCAGGTTGACGCCTAGGATAAGGAGCCAGGTCAGGTAGGACCCTGGGCATTGATGTAGGAGAAAGAGGAGACGGACCCTCGAAGATGACACCGAAGGAGCCTTCACCAATTTTCTTGCCCACCCTGTAGTGGACACCGACGATGTTTTGAGTCGAACTGGAGCTGCCATGGGTGTGTGCGGACATCTTGAGGCAGACGGAGAGAGAATGGAAAGGAAGGGAAGGGAAAGGGAGAGGAGAAAAGAGAAAAGGATGGCGAAGGAAAAGGAATATTAATACCCGCTGCAGCAGGGGTTGGATAATATTCGAGCGCAAGACGGGCCAAGTGAACTCTTCTTGTCTCTAACTCTCGGCGTTATCCGCGCTTACCCGCGCTTAGCGACACTCCCACCCGCTTCGAATATATTTACAGCAACTGCATCACCCCTTCCAAGAAATGATGCAACCGCCCCCTGCACAATGTACCCACGACGACCGTCAAGGCCATGAGCCGCAACATGACTTGAAGAACCCCCTTCAACCTCCGCACGGCTGTCACCGCACCCCCCCCCCAACAATGATGTAGCCCTAACACCGAGGGCCCGGCCACCGTTTTGCCGTTGGTGGGTGCAGCTTTCGCGACGATGGTACGAGTCTGCAAAAGTTCCACACCGTCTCTGCATTCACAAGTTGTACTTTGTGCTCGCCACTCTTCCTGAATAACCAGAACCGCCGCCTACTGTTGAGCAGGTATATTTCTGCGCGTAACTGACCTAGCATAGAGGCAAAACACGGAAACATCAATCCCTTAAATGCGAAAGACCTACGAAACAATCATTCCTCCACTACCTTGTGCCACTAGCTAGTACTAATCCTCCAGAAAACATAGGAAGTCAGCCCGGCCAGAAAGAAGGATGTTCTCCGCTTCGTTCGTACATCGTACATTATGTGTAGCAAGGTTAGAGTTAGCGTGAGAATGAACGAGTAGCATGTGGCAGGTGGAACAACGCGCCATGAGTCAGCAGGAAGCGTCCTAATGGCATATGAGAGGTCAATATACGGTCAATACTTACTCGAGGTACGAACGATTAGAGGGTAGCGGAGTGGTGAAATGATTGCGTGTTTGGCACAAAATTGATCTTCGGGAGAGATTGCCGCAGGGCTTGACTTACTGGATGTCGTCTGCAGCCGATGACTACGGGCATGGGAAGGGGAAGAGACAACACACTGTACACGTGTGACTCTTGCATATGCCGCTGCATTGCCGCAGCGGCTACTAGTAGGTTCTTCGGATTCCAAGGATGAACATCGTTCTAACAACAAACTCGTGCGATGATGCCACCGTCCCCACCTATAGCTCAAGGAAAGACCCAAGGGGTATTCTTGTCCACTTGTTCTATGGGTAGAGTAGCACTCTACTGCTACGCAAGTGAATGCACAACAATCCTTGCTGATCCAGCCGGAGGCTCGGAGCATACATCGACAATGGCCGCCTCCTTACAATGGGTCTTCGAGCTTCAATTCCTGATTAGGCCTGATTTGTGGTGGTTGTGAGTGAAATCGAGCACGTGTGGTAACGTCAGACTGTTTGGTCCTAAGGTGTACTAGTCGTCACTGTCACCGAGCGAGGGCTGGACAGCCCCTTCCATTCAATTTTCCACTTCTTAAAAATCTGCTTTATTTTAGCAAAAAAAAAAAAAGTAAAAAAAAAAAAAAAAACACAGGGTTTTCCAGTTGGTGAGAAGTGGCCGCTTCTTGGAGTTACGCCACTGTTACGCCACTATAGTAGCCTGTATGCTCACAGCGCATGAACGTATGAACAGTGAACAAGTGGTGAACGTGTGAACACTGGCCCGACGTGGTATTAACGCGTCAACGCGTCAACGTTCAGCGCTACGTTCAGCGCTCGGTGAAGTCCAAAGCAAATGCCGTAATGAAATACTGTACACTCCCAGTAGTCGTGCCATCCTCTAGGGTGTCCCAAGTATTGCAGTGTCTGGGACTCGGAGTCCCCTCCTCTCCTGAAATTTGCCGCGTTCCTGGTATAAACCGAAGACTTTTTTCTGAGGACCCATGAAGTGGGATCAGGAGGTTCAAATTGTGAGTCCGGACGTTCGTCGTAAGTCATGGATCCTCCGTTTCGAAATTCGAATATTCGCAACTGCGGCTAATTGTCGGCATTGACAGCCGTTATGCCCGGGCCAATCTCTGATATCGATGACAAAATCTCTCATTGTCAATGTATTCTATCATCATTACCCCGGTCTAACCCTTTAATCCTTTCACTTGTCGACGAGTTGGCTCGCTTATACAACAACCGCTATGTGCAATCGGGTCGGAGGGAGGACTTGGACAAGGCAATCTTCCACTTGACACAAGCGATATTCGTCTCACGTCCCTCCTGGGATGTAGATGACCAAAATATCGTTCAGATTTTCTTTCTCCTTGCATTCGAGCTTCATCGACGCGCCTGTCACTTCGACCAGCCCGGTGATGACTATTACTGTGCAGATTACTTTCGCTATCTGCAATCACAACCACTCGAAGCGTTCGATGTGACAATCATGTAGTCCGAACACCGAGGGCCGCGCATGAGCCGCCTTTTTGCCAGTGGTGCTTTCGCGACGATAGTACAAGTTTGGAAATGTTCCACACCGTCTCTGTACTTCGCGCCCGTCCCCGCTCGAATAACCAGAACCGCCACCTACTGGAGGAGATCGTAACCGTGACGGCACAAGGAAAGACTTGAGGCAACCAAGAGGGTGAAACTGACGGGGACACACAAACAAAGAAAATGAGAAGACAGCCGTGGGCTTCGATTGCCTCCTTGGCCGAGTCCAGGCGACGGGGATCATAATCATCATGCTTCGGCACGAGGGTCAAAGATACGGCACTCAAATATGGTAAATCCTGTTGCCTCACTGCGCGCCTGGCGTGATTTTGGGGTGACAACAATTCTTTGGTCATCTCACTCATTTCTGATCCATTTCAGCTCATTCCAGTTCGTAGTAGTTCTAAATACACTCTAGATGTCATGTATGTGTGTAGACAGTGAGGGAATGCAGTATTTTTATGAAGCTGACTACTCGGAAATGGCCTGACCGACGAATCAGTTGTCATTGACAGAATCTTATCGCCTGCTGTCCTAGTGGGCCTGTGGGACGCCGCGGAGTCGCGCGCCACAGTCACGGTAGTTGCCAGTGGTCCTCGCCTGATTCACCCCCCACCCCATAACAACGTCTCAGAACGCCCCCACAAAGCGAATGATACTGTAGCCTAGATCCGTCTGACAAAAACGAACCTGAGTACCTGCCAAGCCTTATTAACCCCCAGCTCCTGTGCTGTAGTGTGGCTAAGCTGAATTTGTTCTGTTCCTGTGCAAAGTAGTATATAAGACGTCCTGACGGCACTCGAACAACCAAGGACCCTTGCTCCTCTATGATGGAGGCTCCATTCTCACTGCAGGCGATCTTCACGATGTTTCGTTCCCGCGCAACGAAGACTGCCCAACGTAAGTATATCGACCTGATTTGGGAGGCAGGTACGAGGTGGCCCAACTGGGACCCATCCACAGGCATTCATGTCAGCATCGCCGTCAACTCTTGGTCCGTCAGCGCATTTTGACCGATCCCTTACCAAACAGGCTGGCGATTTTGGCACCATCATCGAAGACACGGGAGAGTTGGAGGTTGAGGGGAACATTTACACCCATACTGACACCAAACAAATTGCCAGTCAGTATCCTGCCGTTGATGGGGACGAGGTGGATCATATCGAGATCGTGTCGGAGCGAGTGCAGAAAATAAATATTGGCCCCTCTATTGGATTGTAAGCCTCAAATTCTCTTCGAGTTTTCATGCATTTCCACGCCAACATTCATGGGGCCGCAGGAACGTCCCCACCGCCCAGAGCCTCAGCCTCAAGTTTCAGTGGCAATTTAACTCAAGACGTGGTGCCATCTTGGTGGTGTACAAACCGAAGCCGACGCGCGTTCCTGACCAATTCTTCAATCCCGAGACCCGCAGCCTTCCCATTCTCCAGGGCAAGATGGTGGTAAATCAAGCCTGGACTTGCCCCGGGTTCTACATGTACCTTTCTAGCAAATGTACGTTCTCGCATCCACTCCTCTTTCCTGATGAGTAAATCAATGCTCTTCCAACCAGCGAGCGAGAGTGTGGTGGTCGGCTTGCAGACAAATGTAGACAACCCTGCGGCTCCAGCCACCAATGTCATTGCCGACATGAACGTCGGCTGGGCTGAGGAGGGCTGCTCTGGCACCCGTCAGTACTCTTACCGAAAGAACGCCACTTATACTCCATTATTCTGCCTGAAGGAGATACGAACCCTTTGTCGAGGAGGAGTAAGAGTGACTCGGAAAGGGACGGGGATGGGGAGTACCCCGGTGCACCGCTCGATCAAATGCGTACCCAAGGCGGGAACTCTGGATGGTATGAAGCGGATGTGCCGT
>Ga0307509_10002560_pt1 | contig 29188 bp, 30 predicted proteins | sample 10_EM_MG_FD_202245 | JGI IMG/M metagenome (GOLD analysis project Ga0307509, IMG submission 202245) | Populus trichocarpa ectomycorrhiza microbial communities from riparian zone in the Pacific Northwest, United States - 10_EM | ecosystem: Host-associated > Plants > Roots > Unclassified | place...
CGATGCTTTTCCGAATGCGAAACGAGGATGAGGTGCTGAAGTTACTAACCGAAGTGTTCCCCGACAGGACCACACAATCGAGACGGAAAGGTACTTCGCAAAGGGCTTGGAAAGCTCAGCGCCGACAGTGAGCGAAGAGGACAGAATGCCGACCGTGCAAAACCTAAGCGAGGTGCAAAGGAAGTGCGGGGTAAGGGGGAGAACTGAACTTCATGAGCGGGAGTCAACGATGAACAGGAACAAGAACCCCATGGAGGAGGGGGTAGACCCCAGAGTGAGAGGAGGGGTTGTAGCATCGCTCCCCTAGGCAGAAGCCATCAAGGGGGAGGAGAGGGGGTGGTGGTGGATCCCACGATGATTTCCCTGGTGTTGAGATTTCAATCGCCGGAGGTGTAGGGGAGATGGTTCGTGCTCTAACTACTGTGACCGAGTCTCCTACTTATAGACTCTTCACGCCAACAACCCTAACCCTGGTGACTAATAACTTGAGTCACGCGGTCCTATGACTCATAATGAGTCATGCCCGAAATCCATCAGATGACCCCAATGAGTCACTGCGCAACATGCTTTTAAACCAATCGCAAATCATAAAACATGTCAGGTGCGCAAAGCGCGTCACCTGCGTGGAACTCGTGACTCATAATGTGAGTCATGTGCGAAAGTCATTACATGATTATGACTCACAATCGTGAGTCATAGAAACATCAACCAATCATAACAGGACGATGACACTCAAGAGCGAGTCATGTGAGAACTATGAGTCAACTGACTGCATAGCGTAAAACATAAACATACCTTATGACGAATAACTATGAGTCATGTGAAATCTGCCTTGCTTGGTCACGATTTGTGACATGGATCTCGACTTTGGGACTTGAGTGGCTTTGTGTCCAGCTTCACAAGTGCCTCATTTTGGGTTAATTCGAGAGAACGCAACAACTGGGGTTGCAGATAGACACTTTGCCCAATGATAACCTTCTTGTCAACATTGAGAACATTGATTCAACCATTTGCGCTTGTCCACCATAGTCTGGGGCATATTACGGGGCATCTTCGCATCCTCTGTTTCTGCAGGTCTGGTGAACTCTTGCTCTCGGTTGCAGGGCTTCTGCTGCCATGACCCATTGGCCTTCTTCTTCCCTCTCAGCTTTCTTCCTTTCCAGATATGCCTATTGTCACTCTTTGCTCACTGCGAAAGGTGCGTTTCGTTATGTACCTAGCTATAATAATTGGAGGCATCTTCGAGCTGGTGCCCAGTATGGGACATCAGGTCAAAATAATCTATATAGGTAACTGGATGGGGGATCTTCATAGAACAGGCGGCATTGTCCTCATCAGTCATGCACATGTGTGCCTTGACTTTCACAAACTCTGCACAGTACCCTAATACTACAGCCAGCAGGATAAATTCATTGATAAAGCAATTGACTCGTCCTGCAGTCATATATAACAGGTTCCATTCCTTCAGAGGGCGATTCCTATCAGTGTGTGTGCCAAAGCTACTATCCAAATGCTTGAGAAATCCTTCCCAGGTTAGGAACTCATTGTTGGGGTCAAACCTGATCGCTAATCATTTGGCCGCAGCTTGATTAATTTGCCGGTGGATTCCCATATACCATTCTTTGGCGTTATCTTTCAAGACAGGGATGACGAGGCTGATGTTCTCACTTTCCTTCAACAAGATATCACAGAAATAGTCCAGCTTGATCTCGAACATTGTGAACAAAGCGTTGTGTATCTTTGTCATCCCTGGTAAAGGGGTCAACTCCCAGTTTCCCTGGCTTCTTAGGCTGATCAGATGGCCTCTTAGTCTTATGACACTCCTGAATAAACTTATTCAGAGCTGCATATCGCTTATTATACTTGTTCTTCCTTTCTCGACTCCAATTGCGCTTGCGACTACTCAGGAAGTCTCAGGGATCAGGGCATGATGTATCGGACCCATCACGATTGAAAGAAGAACTAGAATCACCAGGACCATTTCCTCCTGCAACGTTCCCACCTGGGGGAGGTAGTCCACCTCCAGTGCCGCCAGTGCTTCTACCTTAGGCTCCCCCAGACTTGTTATAACCCTCCAACCATTCATTCTCATGTTCGTCTTCCTCTACAGGTCAGATGGTGGGTGTGAGGGTGAATGAGGTGCATGCTGTTGGCGGATAGATTATTCAGGTTGGGGTTTCAGATAATCCTGCTGAAAAGCTCCACTGTTGGCAACCTTATGTCAGGTGGACTCATAATCGGTACAATAGTCTTTTCTCGTTTTCTGGGTGGCTTTAGATTTTCACTTCGGGAATATTTCAATGTCTTGACTTGGCTTTCTAAAGAAAGGTACCCGATGTGAGAAGTAAAACCCACCAGCATCTCTTCCGACCATTCGACAACATTGTATACAATACATTGTAGAGAATTCCTCTGGTTGCTCTGAGAAACGTGACCATTCAGCTATAGCCAAAGGTTTTGCAAGAGCCAGTGGTACCTGTGTCAAAGCTGAGAGCGCCGGATCATGTGGGGTCACGAGTCTGGGTATTGGCATTGAGCCGCAACCCCAAAGGGAATATCTGCTTCTACCCTTAACACAGGTGCTGGAGTGACATGTTCAACTACCGGCGGGGTATATATGTTTGAGGGAGCTCGAGGGAGTGGTTGTGGTAAGGCTTCCCTCAAGCTTTGTCTCAAATCTAAGCATCTTGACATAGAGATACCACTTTGCTGCACTGCTGCTCCATCAGTAAAAAAACCACCCTACGCCCTGGTGCATCTGTGTAACAAACCAGCCTCCCTCGTAGGTGTTCGTAACGGGAAACGACTATCTTACTATCATAGGCTATCGACATAGCCTACGTAGTTTGCTTCGTCTATCATTATAGACTAACATCGTGGGTTCGTAACAGGTATAGTGATCGTAGGAGGTCCTATCGTATAGGAATAGAGTTCTCGCATACAAGCGAGGTAGTATAGAGATAAGGGCATTAGGTATCTCGAACATCTTGCACCTATGGAAGGTCACTGTCAATGGCCTTGGCCCGTGCCCCAGTATCTGAGTGGTATATTACTTAGATGGTTGCGTGAAGATCCTATATCTACGGCCCGTCGTGATCCTTTATATAGGCCTCTTCCCGCAATAACCCTGACCCTGGTGACTCATACCTATGAGTCACACGATCATGACTCATAATGAGTCATACCCGAAATCCATCAGATGACCCATATGAGTCACTGCGCAACATACCGTAAATCAAACATCAACCAATCATAAAACATAAAACAAGTCATGTGTGCAGAATGCATCACATGCGTGAAACTCGTGACTCATAATCTGAGTCACGCGCGAAAGTCATTACATCATTATGACTCACAATCGTGAGTTATAGAAACATCAACCAATCATAACATAACGATGACACGCAAGTGCGAGTCATATGAGAACTATGAGTCAACTGACGGCATAGCGTGAAACATAAACATACCTTATGACTAGTAACTACTAGTCATGTGAAATCTGCCTTGCTTAGTCACGATTTGTGACAATCTGGTGCACCCTGTCCGCTGGATGTACCAGGCGCTTATAACGTAAACTCCAGTTCTGGGTGCTACCGCCCGGGGTGTTGCCCTCCGGGCGCTCCCATTATACGTCAAGGCGCATTTGGTGCTGTCCGGTGCACTTTGCCTAGCAACCATGCACCCAGCGAAAACCGCCTCGCCCCGACTACACCTGATACCCTTTGATCGCCAACTACCTCCCGGGGATGCCTTGCAACAATGAATTATCTCCTCCAAGTGACGCCCAGTGCCATCCCAGGACACCTGAATACCTTCAGAAGATTATACTAAATGCTCCCATACACGCCCCAGTTCACTCATACCTTCCCCAGTTGACCCATACGCGCCCCAGTTGACCCATAGTTCGCCCACTTCTTCTTTTTCACCACACAAGCCCATTCAGGTCTATAATTAATAGCTACCGATAAGTGATTTACAAATATAAGAATAGGCAAAGAAATGAATATAGTCTGTTTATTAAAGCTATAAAAGTACAAGGAATTCAACCACTGGTAGTATATGACTCGAAGCTATAGATACTAGCCCTGGCAACAGAACTACAAACTTTAAGAAAACTCTACAAGTAGCTGTCGGAAAAGGTCAGGAAGCAGACCATTAGCACCCGGTGAACCAGACAAATACAGGGGAATATGGCTCAAACCGGTGGCATGCTTGTAGCTCTCTGCAGCAAACAATCTGAAGATACCAGTCCGGTGAACAAAAGTACAAACCAGAAGGTAGCTCCACAGCCAGCGGTCGGATCGAGTTGGGAAGCGGACCATTTGAATCCGCCGGACGAGACGGATCGAACGGTATAAGGCTCAAAGCGGTGGCATGCCTGTAGCTGTCAGCAGGGTCATAGTGAGTGATAGCTCACCAGCCAGAGGGGCGCCAGAGCCGGGAGATACCTCATTAGATTCAGCTCGGCGAGAGGGATTCAATGGTATAAGGCTCGAAGCTGTGGCATGCTCGTAGCACTCTGCAGCAAACAATCTGAAGGTACCTGCCCGGTGAACAAAAGTACAAACCAGAAGGTAGCTCCACAGCCAGCAGTCGGATCGACATGGGAAGCAGACCATTTGAACCCGCCGGACGAGACGGATCGCATGGTATAAGGCCCGAAGGTGTTGCATGCTTGTAGCACTCTGCATCACACAACCTGTAGGTACTTGCCCGGAGAACAAAAGTACAAACTAGACGATAGCTCCACAGCCACCGGTCGGATCGAGTTGGGAAGCAGACCATTTGAATCTGCCGGATGACATGCCTCAAACTGTTTATAGCCTTAAGCGGTGGCATCCCTGTAGCTGTCAAGAGGTTAAAAGGGGTGATAGTTTCGCGGATGATAATATGTAGGCACTTACGGGATTTCATGCGGTACTTGTTAACTTCAGCAAAATCAGGGGGCTATTATGTGTGGTTACCAGGACAATAGCTTCTTAGTAAGCTTCTCTTAATAGAGTGTATCTTGTGGAGATCTTTGCCTGCAGAGTTGGGGATTTAGATGACGGTAGAGGATATCTGGACAAAAAATACTTGTCGCCCAAGGGGCACTCTCGCTGGGGTAATTCATCAGGTCTCTCCCAGTGGACCCGGGGCTGAGCATATCCTCTGGTTGCACCTGGTGTATCCTACCTCGGTTGGGTTGCACCAGAGGACTCTGGGCGCAACCAGTGCCTGCGGACCTTTTTTTGGGCGCATGGGATGAGAAAAAAAGTCCGGCTGACTGTCAGGGCGCACCGGATGCATAGGGCGGACGTGAGTTGCGTCCGCCAGATGTAAATCCTTTTTTTGCTGATGTCAAAGGTTCCTGAGGTTGGCCACAGGGCTAACACTTCTGGATCTCATGGCTTCCTTAAATGCTAATGTCAATGGGGGTGGTGGTAGAACTACCAGCTTTTGCAACTGCTGCTCTTCCTGCTGGAGCCGCTCTTGCGAATTCATCACTGTGTGAGCGATTTGGGTCAGATAGGGTGCCATCTCGTTAGGGAACATTACAGCTACCATCTTAGCCGTATATTGTGGCGGGAGGCTTTATCGCCAGGGGTAGCTGAGGTGCTGTGTGCATCTTCATGTCTTTGTTAGAGTCTATTGAATACTCACTCTGAACAACTCTGAAGCTGTCAGGTGTGCTCTTATTATTGATCTGAATGAGCTAATTTACTGTATGCTCTCGCCTGAATCTCCATTCAGGGATTGGTATTCGCTACCATCTCGTTTTGCCATTCTAGTTAAGTAGCACTAATGAACCGTCCCATGGAAGCCTGTGCTTCTCGAAATCTCTTGATCACTTCTCTTACAATGTTGGGTTCAAACAATTCCCTCGTCAGGTGGGTGAAGGTCATCGGTATCCTTCTTTGTGGGGGTATTCTATTTCCCACTAAAGGGTCTCGAGTCAGTCTGTAAAGGAAGATAGTAGGGTCCAAGATTTCAAACTACTGCACATCGTTAGGTATGTCTATGGGTTCAAGGTCAGCCTTGTTGGAGTGCCATTCTATTCTGCCCAAGTCTGCAATATCATTAATGCGGCAAAGGTCCTAATCATATTCAACTAAATCCATATCTCAAGAAATTATTCTTTCAACCCGATGCTTCTTGTACCAGTCAAGCGACTAGTACTCAAAAAAATGACAAGATAATGAATTTATTCAACCATTTTCAGAAGAGGGTTAAGCCAGTGCTGTCAACGATATACTGTAATGCGGGCACCCTACAGAAAGGTAAACTCTAAGGTTATGACTGCACCAACCACTCAAAGTAGAAGAAAAAGATGAGGTAAAATAATTCAAACCAATGAAATGGTAAAAGTTAATATCATTAAGCAGAGAGCTTCACTCAATAAGTTCGCTCAAGAAAGGTTAGTTATTGAAGCAGAATGTCAAATGCTTAAAATTAAGTAGATATAAGATTTAAGCCGTTGACATTCACCAATACGACAACATTGTTCGAGCATCCTGTCCTACTCAGGGCTATCCGAGGTCTCCGCTCCATCAGGAATTATCCTGCCGGAAATTTCAGACAAGCGTGGGTACACTTAACTCAGTCAATAGGATATCAGTTTCAGCAATACATCTACAATACAACCAAAGGGGGAAAAATGTCTTCCTATCAAAAACATGCTAGTGGGTAACTGCTATGACAACCACTGGTGTTAATACCTATGTGGTGGACTCACTGGCCCAGTGGTACTTTCATCTATACAAGCTATGTAGTACATCATTCAATCTACGCGATTACTGAATGTGATAATTGGACATGCAAGTTCACCTGTGCTGATGTAACCGATGGTTGGCTAAATGGGCGCTACCGATAGCCAGCCTCTCAGGGCATACTCTACTATGATAAGACTCATACCTCTAGACTCCATTGACAATCTATAGGAATGCTACAAATCAACAGGAGAATGTTCTGGCTGGTTACTTAGGTATTCACCCTGCAAGCACCCTGAATTCTGTGGACTACCTTCGTACCTGTAGAAAGACTACCCTACTCCCTGTTGGCTAAGATAGACTCCCATGTGTCTGAGGCACTATATATGGGTGACCCCAATTTTGGCGGTTGCCCATACTCCTCTTCTTCATCCTGCAAACAACATTCAGTCCGACCTATACAACAATGTATACCGTGTTACAGCAGCTGCTCCAACAACCTTTGTATCTAGCAAACGACCAACTAGACAGCGGTCATCTTATCACACATGGTGCCAATGGCGGGGCCAGAGGGGGGTTTTACCTCCACACTCCTAAGTACAATAGCATGTTCGGGCCACTTTTGCTTGGCCATCTGACCTGTCTGAGCAGATACGTATGCTCCCTGAACATCTAAGTGCCTATAGAATTTGAGGCAATTGACCTCTAAGTACCAGGACAACTTTAATGGTGAAGGTAGAGTAACCTGCATACCTCAGGAGGGTAACTAGGATCTCTAGGCATAATTGTCATTCCCTAAGGTAGGGTAACTTTGCTCTCTTATGCCCTTAACCACTTCAACAATCCTCCTGTCAACATCTATGCTTGGCTTTTAAGTCATGTGTAACATTCCCATAGTTCTCTTGACTTTATATGAACATACTCCCCAAAGGTTACCATGCCTTGCAGAGTACCAGAAGCTATTCTACTGCTCTCTTGACCTTTCCCTAGGTTTACCAGTTTTCGTATACTAAGTATACCAGACCATACCACCTCTGAGTACTACTTTGTATACCATTTACCCTATGGTGATAGTCATTGTAGCTACCTATCATAGGGTTGTTACACTGCTTAGTTACTAACAAATCTCATGGCAAGTATGCTTTACGCGTATGATTTTAGGCATAGGATCTTGGGCTTACCATTTTTGCGCGTATGTTTCTGGGAGTATGATTCTGGGCATATCCATTATAGACATGATAGTAGCACAACTGCTTTAATACCTTAAATACTGGATAAATAAGGAATAGAGCCAGGATATCAAGACGGTTCTTTTTAGTAGAGTCAAACCAGGATATATACTAGGAAGCAGTAAAACGCCTAATATTTTGTATATCAGAGGACAAGTGTACAGGAATATACATAAAAGAGAAAGGATTCAGCGGGAAATTAGAGAAAGTATGGAGCTCTAGACGGGAAAATTTAATCTACGGGGGGCTATTCGGAGCATTGAATGAGGCAGGAACCCAGATGGAGGCAGGGACTGGTAATAATAATAAAAAAGGCCCCACCCCTGGCGATTGAGCGCGGCAGGGCGGTAAATTTGGCGAAGGGCCCGGAGCTTTTGGGGCCCGACAGCCAAATAATGAATACTAGTAATTTTTGTACTTGTGCCGTCCAATATTGAACAACCGTTGCTTTTGCGTCCTTCAATCTTTCATGAAATAAAGTATTCGCCCATGCTCATACGGTTCCCTCAGTTACTGGAAAATTATATTTTGCTAAATTCTCACATTTTTTAATCATCTCTGCCTCTTCCTCCACTATTTTCAATTATAATTAACATTCTACTTCTCTTATAAGAAATAAAGAAGCAATGAAACATATATTACCAGTCAATGGTTCACCTTTTTCTGCTTTATGAGACTTATAACCATGGGCCCCTTTAACCTGATCCTCGAGTGTTCTTAGAGTGTGTCCATAAGCTCGCACAGCTTTTTCAAAAGAGGGGTCCATATCGGGAAGCTCTTTCAGAGGTTTCATTCCCAGAGCAATCTTTTCTTCATGGTCTTTTGTCGCCGTGCTAAGAACCATAGCTCTCCTCTATTGTGGTTGGAATACCCCTTTCTTTAAAATAGATTCTTTTAACTTTACATCATGCAACTGATGTCATGCTTTTATCATACATATTCCTTTTCAGTTTATTTTTTTGGTGTTCATATTGTTGTAAAGAAAGTGCACGACTGACCCGTCTGGACGAGTGACTTATTGCTCGTGGTATTGATTGGTCTGAGGGAACACAGTCTATGGTGGCACCATTCGCTACGATTTAAGGAACGCCAGGAGCTCCAGATTCTTGATCGTTTATCGATGTTTTTCCACAAATTCCTTGTAGCGAAGACAATTTGTTTTCTAGCACGGAGATAAATTCCTGAAGGATTCATTTGTAATAGAGTGATTTCCTGTATTAAAAGTTCAATTATCTAGAGGCAAATGTGCTGTACTGTACTTACTAGGGTTTAAATTCCTTTAGATTTCTTTAAGCCACTATGATTGTAACGGAATCTGCCTATTGTTCTTGCTACTGTATCTACCTGATGTTGGATGTTTCCTATTTAGGTTCTACAATAGTAGCGCTGCTCTTCTTACCTTGTACTTTCCTTCTTTGTTATAGTTTCCTATTGGGTTATTTATCCTTAAGTTCGCTTATAGCACCCTTTGCTAGCCTTGAACACTTTAGGCAACCTTATGCTTTCCTCCTAGTACTACTGGATTAGTACATTAGTACTGATCCCTTATTGTTTGATTCTATTACTTGATTTGTTAGTTACATCTTGTCACCTGTATACCTATGTTCTTGGACTTAGTTGTTTGCGTCGATACTATCTCAGTATAGTAAGCGTTTGCGTTAGGCACAGGATATTTGGTTATGTTTTATTTGTATTTAAAGAGCCTGCTATCCCATAAGGATTCAGTCTCTCAGGCCTTACAGGAACGCTCTTCTTTAATATACTACAAGTTGAACGGTCACTCTATTAGTCCCTCATCTTTCTTATATCTCTTGAAGATATTCCACCGAGACTTTCCCTCCTAGCCAATCAGTATCTCCAGAGTTCCCTTTGGGATTCTCGAGATACTTAGGAGTGGGTTACAATGATAGCATGAGAAACCTTGCCAACAAGGACTGAATTCGGGCCATGAGATTAATGAATAGGAAGACCGTGAAACTGCGGAATTCCGAAGATGGCTAATGGAGAGATTAAATTTATCAATTTTTTTTTTTTAGATTGTGGGTTGGTCTATCGTAATACACTTTACTCACTTGGGGAAGAAGTCTCGAATTTCATTACAAAAAAGAAAGAAACAAAAGAAAAACCTGGTTTGGCTATTTTTCTGTGCCAGGTTTTGGACAACCCATTAACCAATTGGGCAAATATGTATCAAGTTATCACTATCCTCTGATTTTTTATAATAGTTGAAGATTAACATTTAAAATTGTTGGTGAGAGGTGGTACTGCACTATACTCTAAAGTTGACCTACCACAATAGCAGCTATTATCTACGATTAATTTAAGTAATTGCAATGTGTGGTTTTTTGTGGGGGGGGGGGGGCGCAATCGTTCTTGTATTTTTAATGTTAATGATGATGGGGGAACATTTATCATACTCTGCGCCTCTGCCATACGTAATGGATGGCTCCTCGCCAAGAGTGAGCCGACCCCAGCTGCCAGCAATATAGGCCAGGCCGACATATCAGCCCACACGAGTGGGAACGGTAGCTGAGGGGCAATGAAAAAAAAATGGAAAAATGCCAGAATCTGTAACTAGGAAACAAGGACCAATGTAAATCAGAATTCATGGTTGCTATACAGTAGGAATGTTATAAATAGTTATAAGCAAGACCCCAAAGTTCCGATGCCAAACTAGCATTATAGGTGTAAAAAGTACCCTATATTTGGTTTTTAAGATCAGTGGTAGAGATTTTGTTGTGTGGGAGCCAAACCTCGATAGGGTTCCCAGATATAGCGGCTTGCAGTAGCTCCACATTTCCCGCGGAGCCGGAGAAAGTAGCCCACCAAAGTGGTGTCCGTCCACCATTGTCGGGGATACTGGGGTTGACATCTTGCCGCGCAAGCAGCAGTTGTACTACTCTATAATGGCCACTCTCGGCAGCCCATGAGAGGGGCGTTCGGCCGTCTTTGTCGGTAATATTTGGGTCGGAATTTTGCCATCCTAACAGTAGCTCGACTACTCCATCATGCCCATGACTGGCAGCACCCGTGAGAGGCGTTTGGCCAAAATCGTTCGGGATACCCGGTGTGATGTCTGCCCGTTCTAACAGTAGCTTTACTCCTTCATCATCACCAAGCAGGGCAGCGCAGTGGAGAGGGGTATAGTGAAATTTATCGGCAATATTGGGGTTGACATCTCCCCTTCTCAATATTAGCTTCACCAGTCTGTGAGACATACGCTTGACAGCAATCATGAGAGGTGTATAGCCAGCAATGTTCGCGATATTAGGAGCAATGTCTTCCCGCTCCAACAGTAGCCATGCTGCTTGATAACGACGACGCTCCGCAGCACAGAAGAGCGGTGTTTTGCCCTGATTATCGGTAACATTGGGGTTAACATCTCCACATTCCAGGAGTAGTTTCAGTGCCCTATAGTGAACCCGGATGGTAGCCCAGTGGACCGGTGTTTGGCCGGAGTTGTCGGCGAGATTCGGATTGACGTCCTTCCGTCCCAAGAGTTGCTTAACCACTCCATCACGCCCAGAAGATGCAGCCCATGAGAGCGGTGTTCGACCTCGCGCGTCTGCCATATTGGGGTCGACATCTTTCTGTTCTAGCAGGAGTTTCACAGCAGCCTCGTCCCCTTTGCCAGCAGCCAACGAGAGAGGGGTCCGTTTACAATTGCCAGCCATAGTGGTGTCCGAGTATTCCTCCTCTTCCGATAGCAGTTGCCGTGGTTAAAGGGCGCAACGGGCCGTAAAAAGGAAGAAAAAGGAAGAAAAAGGACTCGCTAGAAGGAGAATTTGTTAACCGAGGTCTGGGGGAAATGACAAACAACGAGTTTGATTGTGGCAGAGGTGGAAAGGATAAAAGAGGGATGTGAGACAGCAATCTATAAATGTGGCTGTCGTGTTCTGAGAGGTGTACGTCTGCGTCGTGGTTTTGATGGCTGTGGGGTCGGTGGTGCGGAGGAGGGCAAGAAAGGCCTCTTATATATCATAACTTTCTAAGGACAGCTGTCCTTACCAAGGGCTTCGAAGAACAGTCACGTTTACAAACTATATAGAAAATTTGTGAAATTAAGGAGATCTCCGGTCGGCATGAAAAATAATTAATATTTTTCCCTTTTTGTGGGATTTGTTTCATGATTTAAATATGTTCAAATTTACAAACAATTTTTAAGAAACACCGCAGTATTTCTAAAATGGTACATACCAAACATAATAAATGTTTAACCCCTGTTGATAGTATTCCCCGACCCCCTGCAGAACAATTAGGCGCAAAATTCACAATACCCGAGAAAGAGTCCGCAAGCCTCGGGTTAGCTTCCTTAAACTCGTCCCATTCCCTTGCTTTCATAGTTTCTTCGTCGGCCCTTTCGTGGTCATCTTCGTCGGGCTCTGGCTTGATTCCCGATTTCTCACTATATTCCCATTAGTTACAGGTATTCCATACAAAAATATGTGGCACCTGTTACCCTCCGCCCTCAATGATACCACCCCGCTTTCTCTCTTCCTCAAGGTATTCATCGATGGTCATAGACGGAAGATTATGCCCTGATTTAAAGACCCCTTGTTTTACCTTTTAGCCGCTCCCTACCGGAGGAGCCTGAGCAGCCAGAAGATGATGAAGCAGAAGAGGTTTTCAAGAACGTTCCTGAGGAAGGAGAAGAACGAGCAGAAGGCACCAGAAAAGAGCCTTCTGCAAAACGCGTAGAATGCGATGGGAGGAAAAGAGACCAATTGTTTACAAATGCTGATGGGGCTTTGCCTTTGGGAACTGGTAAGACTGCCCTTCCGTGTATCAAAGCCATAGGTCAATACTAATTGAAGCCCTAGATGCCTCTCCGCCGCTGCTACTACCCTTCAGCCACCCTCTTGGCCACCAGCTTCCTAGAGCACAAACCCATAGCTCGCAAGCTCGACCTAGGAAGGCAGACCCTAATACACTTCCTCGACTGCTTGGTCTATAGAAACGCAAAGTCAGCCCCCATCACGAGTCGTGGCCCCTGAATCATGCAACCTCTTGGCGGCAGCGACACCAGAGGTGTAATCCTCTCCACCCATGTCAGCAAAGCCCAAATCCTGGTCAACACAAAAGATTTTTACAAGCGCAAAATGAAGGAGGTGGCCGTCTACGAGGTATTTTTCACCAAATACTTCAATTAGATTGCGCCGAATAAGTCTGCTTTCTAGAAGAAGAAGGTGAGGAATGCTAGGAAGGAGGAAGAGGATCAGGAAGGTGAGAGGGGATTCCGGAGCCTAGAGTGAAATTTGGAGGGCCATGGTTGGTAGTTGGCCGTATATCGAAGAGGAGGATGTGAGCTTTGACGACGATGACGACATCGCAGGGCTGTCTGATATCTAAGATGATAGCGATGAGGAGATTCAAGATATTGCGGAGGAGGATGATATTGGGGACGGTGAGGATGAGGAAAACGCAGAAAACGAGATGGAACCGCATAGGAAGAGCCCTCGAAAGGCATTTGAAGCAGAGTTGGAAAACTACGATGGGGAAGGATGAAGAGGGAGATGTGGCGGTGGAAGGAGGAAATAGGGAAAAGAAACGCAAGCTGAAGCACTTGCCGACGTTCGCCAGCGCTGAGGAGTAGGCCCATAGGCTCGAGGATTAAGGTTAATCTTATAGGGTGAGGGGGGTAGTGGTAGTAGTTAGACTTGGATTATATCAGATATTTGTAGGATAGGTTGGGGATAAAACTATTTGTCAATTAAATTTATTCCGGTGAGTAACTAAACTGCGCTGAGCGGATGTATTGTGCCTTAACAAAATTAACCGTACACCAAGGAACTTGAAGAACTTCGGCCATGACAACAGCACTTCCTCATCAACCCTACTGTCATGAAAATCAAAAAAAAATATGTAAAACTTAAATACGTAGAAAAATACATAGTAGAAATTAATATTTGATCTAGAGAAATATCTTTAGGAGGTGTTGAAAATGTGGGGTAATGGGGAGGGTTGCGTTGCCATCGCTGGTATGTGTACGGTTAATTTTGTTAACATACGATATCAAGTCCCTAGTGACATCACACTATCTCACTCGTTAGGCGCACAGGTTGAATCAATGATGGGGAAGGTTTGACTTGTAGAGAATTCACCAATAACGATACAAACTCAATGTAAATGCACAGTAAACCCAAGCCCACGTCTATTCTAGTCTAGATTAAACTTCCCCCCCAAAGAAATCTTTTGAGAAATCTCCTCCCCTTCCCCGAGACTGGAAAACCTTTAGAGTGGATAATCGTTTATACTCTCAACTAGCTAATACAAACGAGATATCGAACCTAAGTATATTACAGCAAAACGGACCGGGAAAAAAAACACCGAATTACTGATGATGCTATACATCCATCACACCCTCCCCATGATCATCCTCCTCTTCATCCTCACCCCTGTTCTGTGGTCTACCCCCCTCCTCCACCCTCACAATCGGCATCGTCATCGCGATGATCGCTCCGGTGCGGTACCTTCACGGGGAGCTGAACCAGGTTGAATTTATTCTCTAGCAAGGGGTAGAGTCTAGGATATTCTCAAGTGCTTCGCGAGAAACAGCATGGTTGGTGGTGCCGTCATCTTTAGCTTAGTCTAAGTCCATGCAGTCTTCAACGCTCATGGTAGGGGTGGTGGTGGATAGGTATGCGTCTGAAAGGGTACAGATTGTGGGTTCATCTTCTCTTGCGACTACTGGTGCTTCTTGTTCCTCCTCCCTGCCCTCGGCTGGGATGCGCTGCACTGGTCCGGCGAGGATGGTGGATAGGCAACGGAATCTGGCTTGGTTATCTAGCACAACATAGCTTTTCTCTATATCTGTTCCTATGAGCGCCATCATTTGGTACCCGGATTCGAAGCGGTGGAGGTGAACTTGCGTCGGATAGGGCACTTCGAAGACTATAGCTTGGGACATGGGGGGTTACGCTAGGCGATTGTGATGGCGAAGGTTTGCTGACTTAGTCCACCGCGAGATGCGTGACTGGTACATCTGGCTCCTTAATTCTATACTCATCAGGGCCCTGATTGACACTTGTGATGTTGCTCCTAGTCAACGTCTGTCTATATATTTGCCTAATTGAAGAGATATCGAATGTTTGAAGAGAGGATTCGGAAGAATAAAGATCGGTCGGTGAAGAGGGGGATGCTAGCAGCAGACTGTTCGGCAATGTTGGATGCATAACACAGGTGAATCTTGAGTATTCAATGCCTTTCTCAAGATGGAATACTCGAGACTGTACACCGGTGATACTTGATGTAGGCTCGAACTCTGTTGTTGAAAGCACCATGGCGGAATTTTTGGCGAAGCCGATGCCCTAAGAGGAACCTCTGGGAGAAATTACAATGTTTTGGATTGTTGCTCCCGAATGTGGCAGGAATTGTTTGGAGCCTGTTTTCAGCTGCTATATGACCAAGACAGTTTCCAAACCACCAGAGATTACATATTTCCTATCATCCACACAAATTGCAAGGCGCTGAATGGTACGGATGTTACCCAATTGCCACGATTTCACGAGCTTTTCCTTTGTCCAATCCACAAAGTAAATTGTAGAAGCAGAAGTACCTATATATACCTTACTTGAATCTAGTGGGTCCAACTTAAATCACACGATCACTTCGGAGAGTTTGCTGTCTAAGCTGCACTCGCGAACTTGTAGTGAGGTCTTCGCAGAATACATTTTCATAGAGCAGCTATGCGCCAGGAGAAAAAACCTGTGATTAACCAATTTGCATTTAACTCCCTAAGATTTGCATTGAGAGCACTACTTCTCATCCCCCGAAAACACCATGTCCGAAGGAAGCAATCTTTCTCCCAAAGTATAAGACATCCTCCAACCAGAAGCACCAGGACCTCCATTGCCTTTAGCCGGAAGTACAGCATCATGGGTGGCGGCTTTCGACTCCCCGGAATTTTGTTTCCTCAGAGTTTGTAGTTTATATCCTGCTGTTTACTAAAGGTAACCTTACCTATTCGGCCTTCCTTCAGAATCTCTTCAACTTCTTTTATCTCCGTACACCCCCACCCTCGTCCAGTTGTTCTTGAATAGCATGTCTACTCTCCATTCTGCGCTTTTGCCTACCTCTATTCCTCCTCTAGCTGTGTGATAAGGTTTGATGTAAGGGGAAAAAGTACAGTACTAGGACAAAACCTTTCGTCCGATGCCCTTTTTACACCAAAAGTGCCCATCTTCACCACCCTCTCTCATTTCGCAATGTCAATAAGAACCAGCGAAAATTTGTCCTTGCATTAAAAAACCTGTAGATAACATGATGAAATTTACAGAATTCTTAAATATTACCAAGTGATGGAGAAAAGGTTGTTTAAGCATCTGGTATCGGTTGCCATGTACTTTTTTGTATGGAGCCCCATACAAAAATCTAAGTCACTTTCACACTAGCTGACACAATCATGAACAATGAAGACAGCGTTGATTCCTTACACTTCTACTTGTAGAGGTTTGAATAGATAGTGATTCCCTAGCTGATGGAAAGATTTCAAGTGTTTTTATATAAGCATTGTTGAGAATTGTTTGTTTAAAAGTGTCCATTTTGGGTGTAAAAAGGGCATCGGAGGAACAGTTTTGTCCCCGTACTGTAATAGTACCAGTGACACCACAGTAAGCCAGAAGTATCTTTCAACATTTCGGTCTAAATAGGTCATGAATGATTCTCGGTGATCTGATTTAAAGGACTCTTCGGAGGCCAAAGCAGCATATTCGATACAATAGATTTTTCCTAACTCCAGTAATCAAGCGTAAGAGTATATAATAAGTGGAGTGAGACACCGGCACTGTAAAGCATGTACGATAATATTTAGAATTTATGGTTGAACAGAAGTTTGATAGTGTAGCCCTTAAGGGTCTATTACCAGCAGGCTGGTGCCGGTAAAACATCAACCATCATGCTGCGCACATACAGGACTGGTACGGCATGCCTAATTGCGAAGAGCACTTGTGGTCCCCTGGCAGCGGATCCGGCAATAGTTTATGGAGTAGTGGTTTAACGTTAACCATCCAAATATATCCCTGTCTTCTCTGGTCAACAGTTCCTGCTCCGTGCCTCCCATCGCAAACGGTTGAAATTATTCTGCCCCATGGTTTCCTAACATCTTGGGCTAGGTGCTAAGTGCTGGAGCCGGGTAACTAGCCAAGTAAGGATCTCGTTTACTTTTGAGCCTCATTATTCCGGGTCATTTGGCCAGATGGTTGTCCTGATGCTGTGAGGCTCGGTATGGGCCCTATTTAGAGTCACCCTGAGGTCTCGTCTTCAAACAAACCGTCAACCCCACACCATATCCAACCACCAACTACCCGCCCTGCCCGACCTCTCTCCCTCTCTCTCAACCTTTCCACTGGCAAGTTTCTCTTTGGTCTCCCGATCATGTCGACCAAAATATTGGATCAAGTTTTGAGAGCGTGCAGTGACGGCAATCCCGACCGGTTGGTCTTTCCTTCTACAATAAATACGGGAACCTAGCTAATCTTATTCCCCCAGACCAGCCGAACAAAATACGCCTTCTCCTCTTGATTTCTCGTTTCCATCCGGACAGAAGCTCTATGATAAATAGCTATTACGCAAGTTTTTTACTTACACTACATACCTCCATACCGGTACTAATGTTTTTTATCTGCACATAGGAAATCCGCCGTACCATGTCCGAGTAATCCGTACGGTCGAATTCTGTCCACACGATGTTCTGGTTTCTCGGGGCTTGGGTGGGACTGATATAGACGCCATTCTAGATGACCAGGACAAAGATATTCTTTGGAAGCTTAAAGATGCTGTTCTTGCTGGATACCCAATCATGTGAATCATGGACAAACTCTGAAAATATTGAGAATGAAACAAATAATTGGGCCATGTCGCGCGAAACCGCCACTGATTTATTGCTTCCGTTTATCCTACAAAGTGATGTACAGATCGTGTTGGAATTGAAGATCACTAACTCTCACGGCAGCACTTTGGACCGAACTACTTTATTGCCAATTGCACGATGGAGCCCAACAGAATATTGTTTGATTTTCCTTCATCCCCATCGCTCACGTCCCACACCTGCACCCGAATCCCAATAGAGACGACCTGCAATGACCAGAGTGGCAGATCGCCGCTGGTATGAACCGAATAAGAACATATTCCCGGCGACCGTATACGGCGTCTATAGCCTCTTTCGGTGGCACCGCTTCGTTTTCCTTTACGCATCCATGAACCAGAACCACATCGTCCGGGGCGACAAGCAGGGGCCAACAAAGCCCGTTATCATCGCTATAGCTTTCAGCGATGACCGGAATGATTTTTGATACTCCAATGCCGTGGCATCCCATTACCATTGGCTTCCATTCACCAGCCTCATTAAGAACTTCTGCAGGTAGGGGGACTGTTTATCCTGTTCAAAGCTGGAAGGTACGGCCCAACTCTATGGCCACTGTAGTTTTGAGCTCCCGTTCTCAGCACTTAGGACATCCATCCCCGTCTTGAATTTTTAATAGATTGAGTGAGGAGCCAAATTCAGGATTACTAGGAGTGATAGAGGTGGTTGGAATTGAGAAATCTTCTATGGATTTCTTCTCACTGATTTTACTGAAACGGTTTGGCGGAATGTCCTCTTAGAGCGAGGACGGAATGCGTGCACCAAAAATATTGATAACCCGGGAATTGGATACTTCCTCCGCCAGATTAGCGTAGCCGACGAAAGCGTCAAACCATTGATCCAATGAGTTCATAACACTAGGATCAAAATCTTTAATGATGTTCTTGACTTTGCTAGCATAGACCTCATTTAATACGCCATCACAAGTAGCCATCGTATATCAGGGCTATCAATAGAAACTTAAAGCTTGGGCGAAGGAAGACAAAGAGATAGCAAAGAATGTGAGGATATAATTCAGTGACCTGCCCTTGTAACAATTCGCGAGTGGGGTGAGGGGAGTTATTTAAATACAAAAAATCAATACAAGCTATCCCGTCCGTTTCCTCAATATGATAGCACCATTTCCTTGCTTTCTCACGCCATATGCCTTTCTCATTCCTCTCAATTCTTCACCGCTTTGCCAACTCATCGTGGATGAGGGTGTGACTTCTGTGATTCCTCGAATATCATTGTAGTAAGTTTTAAGTGATTAGTAAGAGTAGGGTAGTAGGAATGATGTCCGATAGCCTGCCACGGAGTGAGTGCCGGTGATTAACAACACTATTTAGATATTAGAGGGCATCTGTACTCTAGACGATTTAAAATGTTATTAAGCTAACCCATTGTCCGCATGTGCCAATCGATCAGTCACTCCACTTTTTCGTCAAACCTTTGACTAAGAGGTAGATAATGAAAAAAATCCGAATAAGGCTATGTGAAAACATGTCAGCACTCTAGATTTGCGATTAGGAGAGCAGCAAGATGCGGATCCAGGGTTCAGAACTAACATGGCGGATATATCCCGCCCGAATTAAGGTAGAATGAAAGTCCACTAATTACTTTCAGACAAAAATTGTTCGTCAGAAACACAACCGCAATGAATGGTCAATACTTTGGCTGTCTTTTTTCTATAGCTGACTCCTCTCGTGGGGACGAAGAAGTTTGAGATCCGGTTCATTGGGTCAATCTTGGATTGAATGTTAGTATGAAATACCGTTTTTTCTTTCTTTTTCCGAAGGATCATTTTACAACTCATACCCAGAGATCTCCTTAATCAGGAAGGGTCGGATAGGACTTAGTGGAGACATGGCCAGCGAATCCTGGATAAGCTAGATTGGATAGACACTGGAGGCATTGCTTCAACACTAATGTTGATACCAATAATATTACACTATTTAGATCATGCAACAACTCGCTACCGATGGAAAAGGTTTTCTTTTCTGCCTTACCAGGCTGCCAGGCCAAACCCAATGGAAAAGAGCTGCTCAGCAAGTATAGATATGCAGAATTCTTGCCGGCCCAGGTATCTTCTAAACAGGAAATCCTGAGAGGAGACAACCTACCAACTTGGGTTACAAGGATAGCGCTGTGACTGACTGACTTGATAAACAAAAAGAAAGAAGAAGTCTATTCAATGTGGCTCGTGTGTAACGTCGTTCACGGAATTGACGCGACAGACACGACAAGCGCTACTTTCAGAAAAAACCAACTCTAACCCGTTTCCACACATCACTTACGATAGATCTCTACTATGATAGCAAAGAAGAAAAAGAAAAAAAATCACGGAAACGCTGTTGAATATATGATACCAGAGAACAATTGCGCATCTTATCGCATATACGCCCCAACCTGCCCAGAAAGAGATAAAAACCTTATTTTCTCGCCCTTCTTCCTTCGAATAACGATCGCTAAGAAACATCAATCGAAATCAAAAGCGGGAGGGCTGGCTGCGCCTCCGGCAACACTAGATCAAAATTTAAAGGGTAGTAAACTGGCAAGTGGATATTTGCCCTAATAGCAAAACTCATATTTTCTAGCGCCTTGCGCTAATCTTCCACCTCTAGAAAGTGGTGCCTCGCCCTGACTGGCATGCCTACAAACCACCCCCTCAAGCTTCTCCGGAGGTGGCGCCATCAGCGGCGACTATTAAATCCAGTCATGATCACGCAAAGTCACTTCTCGATACCGGGAATGCAGTTAACTCAGCTACCCATCTCACCAAATCCTCCGAGCGCCAGTTCTTGAGCACAATTATGGTATCCGGAACACTCTTAGATAAGACATTAGCACTAACTTTGATATCTCAAGAATCCCCTTATCATACCATGAAGTCTCTCGAGATTCTTCCGTGCTTAGCTAGCAAAAGGACTCGTAGTCAGGCAGGATCTTCAATGGCTGCGATTAAGGATTTATTTGGTCCGGCCTCGGTTTTGCCTGAGAATAGGAAATTAAGATTCTTTTCAAACCAGCCCGAAAGAGTAGCTAGGAAAGCAACTGCCAATCACCTAATCATCTGGGCTCACAAGGACTGGCTCAAGAACTTTTGCTTCGAAGTTTTGACAACCCTCCAGGGACATTGCACAGATCCAGGGTTGTTCCACAGGATAAATGCGATCGGATTCATCGACTCACTTTTGAATTCCAACCCTGAGTGTGAAGCCAATCAACTTAGATTGTTGGTTGGTAAATTGGTAAGTCACCAAACGGTCATACAGGAAACCCATCGACTAATATCGCGGAATTGGGTGATACTGCCAAAAGGTCTCGCCTCCAAAGTCCCCTATTTGTTGCTCCAGTTACAGATGACCCACCCTGCTATGAAAACCATCATTGTTAGCGCTATTGAATCGGAGGTTCTATTGTGTCCCGGAAATGGGCTTAGGGTATTACGCCGTAATCACCCTTAACAAAATAATTTTGTGGGGCGAGGGGGGTACCGGCAGTAGGAGGGAGACTTGTGTTATATCAGATATTTTTGGGATAGGTTGGAATAAAACTATTTGTCAATTACATCTTTTCCGGTGAGGAACTAAACTGCCTGCTGAGCGGATGTATCAAATTGCTCGTGACATCACAACGTCTCACTCGTTAGGCAATCAAGTTGAATTCTTGTAAGGAATGGTATTATTACTTCATGGTAACCTTAGATTGAGGTGGGGCGAACTTCCTGGTAGCTCAGGACTGGAATGTGGCGAATGGAATTGGGTGGAAGGAATGGGATAAACGTAATGGCAAGGAATGGAATACAAACTCAAGGTAAATGCACAGTAAACCCAAGCCCACCTACCAACATCTATTCTTGCCTAGATTAAACTTCCCCCAAAAAAGAATCCTGTGAGAAATCTCCTCTTCCCAGTGACAGGAAAACTTTTAGAGTGCGTTATCGTTTATACTCTCAGCGAGCAAATCCAAGAGAGATATGGAACCTAAGTATTGTAGAGCGAAACCGAGCGGAGAAAAAAAAACGCTGAATTATTGATGATGGTATACATCCATGGCATCCTCCCCATTCTCATCGTACTCATCACCCTCACCTCTGTTCTGGGGTCTGCGCCCCTCCGCAATCCCCTCACATCCGGCATTGTCGCCACCATGATCGTTCAGCTGCGGTCCCTTCGCAAAGAGCTGAAGAACAAGGTCGAATTTATTCTCTAGCGAACCAATGGCGTAGCAAGGGGTAAAGTCCAGGATATTCTCAAGTGCTGCGCGAGAAACAACATGATTGATGATGCCGTCATCCAGTGTTCCCAACGGTCCAGGGGCCCGACAGGGCCCGGAGGACGGACTGCCAAGAGCCCGGGACCGGACGGGACGGCAGAAAATATGCCGTCCTCGTCCGCAGAATCCAAAGACGGCCGTCTTTCGCAAGGACGACGGGCCCGACAACCTGAGACACTAATATGCAGGGTGTGCCTGAAGACGGCAGGTTTGTTGTGGGAATTGTAGTCAACAGGGGGGGACGGCAGGGGACGGCGGGGGACAGCGGGGAATTGTGGGAGACTACGGGGTACAGGGGGGAACTGGGGGGGACGGTGGGGGACGGTGGGGGACGGTGGGGACGGTGGGGGACTGCGAGTGACGACCGGTGACGACCGGTGACGGTCGGCAACCACAGTCTCTAGAATGAAACGGCAGATATCGCAGATGACGGCAGGGGATCATGGGGGACGGTAGGGAACTGTGGGTGACTGTAGGGGAGAGCGGGGGACTGTTAGTGTATACCGGTAAGTGGAATAAAAGGGAAGATGTAGTTGGTAGAGTGTGTTGGCATAGAGAAAATAATACTAGGAGTCCAATTAGCAACAGAGTTTTAATAGATCGAATGGGATATGAGGTAGGAGAATACCTTAAGGTGGTAGTATCACGAAACGATAATAAAAAGTGAGTAATCTCGCCCATTGTTGAAAATATAAGATAGTATCCGATATGAATTGATAAAGAAATTCACTACCAAGTTGGATTTCACCTATTTCGCATATCTTAATTCCTCAATTTCTGTAACCTCTATCGAGCATGTGTGACCCAATTCCAATTCAGGATTCGGCCTCACAACAAACTATTTGGGATTTTGATGTTAGCACAGTTCCCGGTATACTAAACACAACTGAACTCGACCCAATTGAGAGTATGGAGGAGCCCCTTGGGCATAATAGTAGTCCAACTACGAGTATCCTAAGTAGTGCACCTAGTGGCCTCTTGACACTGACGATGGCTAGTGGTTCAAACTCTGTTGAGGCCAGTGGTGGAAATTGGGCTGATCGTAGAATATACGAAAGGAAGAAACGAGTTTGGAAAAGCTGGGTATACTTTCCTGGAAATGGAACTGAGTATACTGGAATTGATGGAAAGACCAGATGGCGATATTCTCGTTGTATGTTACTGGATATTTCTTTCCTATTAATCCTATGGCTGTGTATGTACTAAATATGTGTTAAAATACAGGCCCAAACCGTAGAGCTGCAGTCGCCTTTGCTGATTCTTTGACAAAGAATATAATTGAACATCTACAGGATGTTCACAAAGTCAACCGTGATGGCCCAATACTATTCGAGCAATGTAACATGTATAGATGTTCTGGTAACTGTATACAGGAGTGGAGTGCAGGATTTCCTATGTTTAGTTTGATTACTTTGCTTACCTTGATTAGTTTGATTGTTGTACAGCTCCGGAGTTATATTAAGACACAGTAGCTTGTGTTAAGTTTAGTTTTGCATGTTTATTGTTTTATTTAGGAACACAAGTGAAGGAACGGTCATGTAAGCTGACGATAGCATTGAGGCAGTATTATGACTCTTAGGTTTCATGTGGGATCACAGGACATCCAGGGCAAGGTGCACTGCCCGGTCATGATCGTGGTTGCAGGATATCTGATTACTATCGCTTTGACAGAACTCTTGTATTTAAACTCATCTCCTGGCTAGCAGGAGAATGGCAGACTTGAGCCGACTCTTGATTTATGAATATACTTGGTTGAACGGCGATCTGAGAGTGCCACTTGCCCTTTAACTATTATCTCTCTATCTCCAGGTCTCTTGAAGCCTCACTTAGACCTAGCGCTTGCCGGTCAACCGCTAGCCCTCTATTGTACCCTTTCGTCTGACAGGAGTAAGACTGTTACAAGGAAGGACAAGTGCTTCTCGAGAGCGCATTTGGAAAAACACGGTCTCAAATTGTTTTTAATACAGATGTGTTCAGGGATCTGCTGCTTCGCTGGATGATTCTAAATCATATTAGCTTCAGCCAAGTAGAACAGAGTTCTTTTTGGGTACTCTTACGGTATTTAGCTGCTTGTGTAAGTTAAGCGACACCACTTCTCTAATAGTTGAAGGATTTAGCGAAAAGAAATTAACTAATTTATACCTGCATAGAATGCGACATACACAGAAAGGCCACGCGGTGTTCCAAGCTCTGGGACAACAATCAAAAGTTTGATTCTAAATCAATTCAAGCGAAGTCAAGCGGAGGTTATTCACAAGCTTAGTCGAAGTAGAAGCAATATTGATTTTACCTTCAATCTCTGGTCATCGCCTAACCATCGTGCCTTTCTTGGCGTGGTTGCACACTGGATGGACCATACCCTTAACTTACATAGTACCGTCCTAAGATTGTGGGGGTTTAGAGGTAGACATACAGGTGAGAATCAAGCAAAACACTTTTGGGATTTAGTTAAAACTTATCAAATTACAGGAAAAATTGGGTATTTCACTTTGGACAATGCTAGTAACAATAATACAGCTTTGCAATATATTTCTAAGTACCTCCATGAGCTAGGTATTGGGTTTAATCTAATTAAACGTAGGTTGCGCTGCTTCGGTCAAATTATAAATTTAACAGTGAAAGCATTTCTTTGAGGAACCAACTCCAAGGCATTCGAGATTGAAATCAACTCACATAGAGAACTACAGCACGAGACAGCAGAGCTAGAGGCTTGGAGGCAAAAGGGACCATTAGGGAAGCTATATAACATTATTACTGGGATTACACGCTCAGCACAATGAACAGATCAGTTCGAAGAAAAAGTGATTCATGCTTTGGGAATTAATGCCAAGGTACTAGGATTGGTACAGGGTAATACTACCCGGTGGGGTAGTGATTATAATACTTGGACAAGGGCATTTGATACGAGAGAACCACTCGAAGAGTTTGTTGCATCCGCAATTCGAAGAAATAAGAACAGAGAACATGATGGACTTCCCTCTTGCCTACAGCATGATGAATTAAGTGTAGCTGGTTGGGACACCTAGTGGGGCATTATGGATATATTAGAACCATTTCACTATTGGCAATTGAAGTTACAGCAAAAGGAACACTTCGGCTAGTTACATGATATCTTCCCTTCTATCGATGAGTTACTTGGTCATTTGGAAGAATCAAAGCAATTGTATGAATCAATTTCCAGAACGCACAATACATTGCATACTGAGACTTCAATTAATGCAGCCTGACTTGTCCTCAATAAGTTAGTAATCCAATTCTGTTTCTTATAAAGCAATTAGACCTTCCCGATAGTTTTTCAAGCTAACTACACGTGAAATAAGTAGATACTATACCTTAACAGATCTCGTACCAGCCCACTTTGTGGCAATTGCCCTCAATCCGGAGATGAAATTCCGGTACTTTGAGTGTGAATGGGAATCACGCCCAGATTGTATATTAAATAGTAAAGCGGAAGTCCGAAAGGTCTTGGAATCTGAGTATAAACCTCCCCTGGCCGCTTCTGAAGAGCAGAGACTTCGGGTAGCACACTTTATTAGAGCCCCTACCCCTGCTTCCCCTGTGGCAACTCCCTCGAGCTCCCGTTCTACAACTATAGAGAAGACCTCAGGCTCCGGATAGTCTTCCCTAAGCCACATTCCTGACTGGCAAAGAAGGAACCACGAGCAGCTAATCTCAGACAAGTCTGATGTCACAGGTTTACTCCTGTCTAACGAAAAGGTACAATAGAGGGCTAGCGGTTGACCGGCAAGCGCTAGGTCTAAGGGAGGCTTCAGAGAACTCCAAGGTAAAGAGGGATAATAGTTAAAGGGCAAGTGGAACTTCTGAGATCGCCGTTCAACTAAGTATATTCTTAAAACATGAGTCAGCTAAAGGCTGCCGTTCTCCTGCTAGCCAGGAGATGAGTTTAAATACAAAAGTTCTCCAAAGCGATAGTAATCAGATATCCTGCAACCACGATCATGACCGGGCAGTGCACCTTGCCCTGCATGTCCTGTGATCCCACATGAAACCTAAGAGTCATAACACTACCTCAATGCTATCGTCAGCTTACATGACCGTTCCTTCACTTGGGTTCCTAAATAAAACAACAAACATGCAAAACTAAACTTAACACAAACTACCAGGCCTTAATATAGCTGCGGGGCTGTAAAACAATCAAACTAATCAAAGTAAGCAAAGTAATCAAACTAAACATAAGAAATCCTGCACTCCGCTCCTGTATACAGTTACCGGAACATGTATACATGTTACATGATAACCTTGATCGATATTTATGGTGTGATGTAGAGCATGAGCTTGCCCTAGCCCCTCTCAAGTATTGGATCGATCATGTTGAAGATTTACGCCAAAAAGATTTGTCAAAAATGACAATCAACATTTTTATCATTCCAGCAATGTCAGCCAATCCAGAACGGCTATTTATCAGGTACTCTACTTCTCATTTCCTTCTATTATTTGAGTAAATACATCATTCTAATTAAAGGATCAACTAAAAGCACAAAGATACTCCTATATGACGGGCGCAACCGTATGGGGGATGACATTATTGAAGCTTCAGAGTGTCTAAAATCATGGGCGGAGAAGAGCTTTATATATGGAGGCCCTAGTTCTGATGTCAAACTTATGCAAAGCACCCTAAAAGCTCTTGAGCTTTACACTGTTGGCCTCCGGTCCTCCTCTGTTCTTTAATTTCTTTCTTTACACCCTTTACTGTTATTTCATAAGACTTGTTACGTTTGGAGGATGGCATAGGGTGGATGAACAGGTAGGAGTTAAAAAGGCAAAATCAGTTGGGGAAAAAGGGGCTCGGCTTGGTACCGTTTTATTTGTTTTACTTCATGTCAAACTGTGGGGGAAACTTTCATTTGTAGCTGGATATCTGAAGGAAAGGGCGAAGGAAGAAGGAGGCCGGAGTGGAAGAGAGGGCACCAGGTATCGGTTGGGGCATGCATGGTAAAGTGTGGATATATGTGGTGATCGATCGAAGAATGGGACTTGAAAGCTTGGAGGAAGGCAAACTTGCTTTTTTATTTAATCTCCATTCTTCTGCGTTAGTTGGTTAGTATTGCACATCATGAGTGGCAAGTGTAGGCGAGTTGGATAAACATTCTTTTTCCCGGGTTAAATTGTCTTGTGTGATCTGTCTTCTTCGGGTTGTGTCAATCTTGGTGTTTCGTTTCATCACCAGTCACTTGCTTATCTAGCTTTAAAACTGAGACATTACAGGGGTGCTAGTGGGGGACTGCGGGGCCTGACGTCCTCAATACGCAATCGTCGGGCAATTTGGCTGGAGGACAGGACGGGACGACAAAACGTCGTCCGTCCTCGTCCTCACTAAAGACGGACGGGCTGCCCCGTTGGGAACACTGACCTCTCCCTCTAAACCTATTGATTACAGAAAAGACTTCAGCTATTAAACTACAGATTCAGCGAAATACCCATTTCGTCAACCCTCTTCTGATACTCCTCCATCCGCTCCTCAACACTAACCCCATTCCACCTTGCTCCTCCATTAGCCTTTTCCAGTTTCGGCATCCCAACCTGCCCAATGGCAAACTATCATAGCAGCCACGGTACCCATTGCTGCAGCAAGTACGAACTTTTCTGACGCATTTCTGGCTATTGAGATAGACATCCCGCTGATGAAAGCGTTACATCCACTGGTAGGGTCTACAACCTTTGGATTATTGCCCCCAAACTCGGTAGATGGATAATAGGCTGGCAGTCAGATAGGCGCATGATTTCTACCACCAAAAAAACACACTAGCTTCCCCGCGCGGATGACGATGGCACCATTCCCCCGTTTTCCAACTCCTGTTTCTACTATCTTTCCTGCTAGGGATTCGATAGTATCAGGATCATTCTTGTCGGGGGATCTTCGACCCAATAGTACCCTGCCGGCTCGTCATTATTGGGTGAGGTGATACGGACCATTTCGAGAGTTTCGTACCTAATCGGACATCACCGTCATCAGTAAAAACCTTCTTTACTGCTTCTCACTGACTGAAAGCAGCGGTAATATACATTTCCATCATAAGCGCAGGATCACATGAGCAGGGCACAGGCTCCCAAATTACCGAAGGCAGGGATGCAAAAGCCTATCCTGCAATGTTTTGTACAACCCAGAACACACATGGTCCGCACGGGTAGGAGTACAAATGAGATGAATCGCTTTTGCTGTGAATAGTCCTTCCTCGATGAGATCATTGACTTCCAGGCTCTTCTTGGGCGTGAGATATTTGAACTCTCTATAATCACCAGGCCCATATTTATTCCACCCGCGGGTGGCCCTCACTTAATCTTCGCACAATGTCAGATCAATTCCAAACTCTATGGGGCTTTGACGGGTCTCTTGGGGGAAGTCATTCCCTGCATCAACTATCCACCCAATCGCTTTTGCTCGAGGACCAGGGCTGGGGAGACGAGCACCGATGACGCCTATAATTCATGAATATTTATCTTATGAGAACCAAAGCGGCTCAAAAAAATAAATAGAGATATCATACAATTATGAAAACTCAGTGTCGAGCGACCACCAGAACTTGGGAAAGGGCCACAAACCATAAGTCCCAGCACCCCCGATGTTGTTATCAACCATATCTTCTTTATCTCCTGTGAAATGAATCTTGTCTACAGAATATCAGAATTTTAAGCATAAATTTCAATTTTGGATCAGCGAGTAAAGCACACCAAGTATAAACATCCCCAACATTGGTAAAATCAATATTTTTAATAGGCATAGTCGACTGTGAGATGGAGTCTCAGGCATCCATTGATCCTGGAGTCGGGGTTGGGCTACGGCTGAATTGGGATGAGGTTGGGTGAACCAATACTGATCCAGTAACATCTAGGTTGCGTTTCACAAAAAACTCATGGACTTTTGTCCTCCGGGTGCATCATCATCGGATTTCTTCTAGAAAAAAAAAACGATTCTATGAAAGTGGCGGGCCCCATGCCCCCAAACGAGCCACCGCATGACGACCCCGTGCAAAAAACAAACAAAACTACCCGCAACGGCAAACCCAGCCTATTTCTTAGACGCCCTCGCCCCCGCCCTCCATCGCCTCTGCTCAAATCACTATTAGTCATTCAAACATACAATTGATCTATCATCACTTACCCTTGATCCAGGCCTCTCCACCCCCCCTTCTCAC
>Ga0307509_10002561_pt1 | contig 29185 bp, 17 predicted proteins | sample 10_EM_MG_FD_202245 | JGI IMG/M metagenome (GOLD analysis project Ga0307509, IMG submission 202245) | Populus trichocarpa ectomycorrhiza microbial communities from riparian zone in the Pacific Northwest, United States - 10_EM | ecosystem: Host-associated > Plants > Roots > Unclassified | place...
CTTACATGACATCGCTTCAACTTTCATACTTCCAAACACTTTCCAAACAAAGAACATCCTGATCCAAACCATCCGTGTAGTACCACTGTCGTAGATATGGAACCTTCGTGAATATTCTAACAATAACAACCAAACACCACTCTGGCGCGCCGCCAAGGGTGGACATGAGGAAGTGGTAAAATTACTACTTGGGAGGGAAGAGATCAACCCTAACAAACCAGACGATTTCTGTAGGACGCCACTCTCGCATGCCGCTTGTGAGGGACATGAAGGAGTGGTAAGAATGCTACTCGAGCAGGGAGATGTCAACCCAGACAAACCTGACCGGTTCGGCTGTACACCGCTCTTATATGCCGCTTGGGCGGGACATGAGGGAGTGATGAGAATACTACTCGGGCGGCGAGAGGTCAGCCCTGACAATCCAAACGATCACGGCAGTACACCTCTCTCCTTTGCTGCTGAGTGTGGACATGAGGGAGTGGTGGGAATGCTACTCGGGCGGGGAGAGGTCGACCCTGACAAACCAGGCGCTGACGGCAGGACACCGCTCTCGTATGCCGCTTGGGCGGGACATGAGGGAGTGGTAAAAATATTACTCGGGCGGGGAGAGGTCAGCCCAGACAAACCAGACGATTACGGCAAGACGCCACTCTCATATGCGGCTTGGGAGGGACATGATGGAGTGGTGAGAATGCTACTCGGGCGAGAAGAGGTCGACCCTGACAAGTCAGACGATTCCGGTAGAACACCGCTCTCGTGTGCCGCTTCGGGGGGACATGAGGGAGTGGTGAGAATACTACTGGAGCGGGAAGAGGTAGACCCTGGCAAGCCAGGTGATTACGGCATGACACCCCTCTTGTATGCCGCTCGGGAGGGACATGGGGGAGTGGTGCGAATACTACTCCAACTTGACGATGTTAACCCCGACAAGCCAGACAATCACGGCAATACCCCTCTCTCCTGGGCTGCTCAGCGTGGACATGAGGATGTGGTAAAAATACTACTCAGCAGTGAAGGGGTCGATCCCGAGAATCTAGATAATGATGGCGACACACCCCTCGCATGTGCTGCCTTCGGTGGATGTGAGGGAGTGGTAATAATACTACTCGAGCAGGAAGGAGTTAACCCGGACAAGCCAAATCACGCCGGCCAAACCCCGCTCTCCCATGCTGCTAAGCTTGGACATGAGGATGTGGTAAAAATACTACTTGGGCGGGAAGACGTCAACCCTAACAAGGTCGATAATCATGGCCAAACCCCACTCCAGCACGCAGCTAAGCATGGCCATCACGGAGTGATCAAGCTACTACAGCATTACGAGCGGTAACCCATGGCCTGCTCTTAGGACGCGGAGACACCACCTCTTAGTGATCACCGTCATTCCTTCCTTTTGGAGCCCGTTTCGCGCATCAGCTGTTGTCGTACACAATCCTTTCCAGTGGAAGGAAATCCCGTGTGTGATGAGGACTCATATCAAATAGCGGTTGCCGCACCCATCTAAAACTCCGTGTCTAACTTGGGTGTGTGGCATTGCGACTTCCCGCTTGCGGAGTGCGGTGGGGTCCTGCCCCGTCTCTGGGGTGAAATAATTTTATCATTCTGAGAAGGTTCAGTTTATGGCGTGCAGTTTCCATCCCATCCTATTCAATCTTCCCCCACTTCCCGATCCTTGCCTCTGTGTTCTTTTTTTTTCTGTCGTCACTCCCTTCATCTTCTCTCTTCCTTACTCTTTTCTCCGTAATATAATTCTTTGAGTGATAGATGAGCTGTAACTTATATAGTTCTTTTTTTTTCCTTTGTGTTTTAGATAGGGGAGGTGGTGTAGGATAACTCCAGGATTCTTAAAGAAATTGTGAATTATATCCCGACCTTACCCACAATAGGTCTCGGGCTACCATAAATAATATTACTTAATTGGTGGTATGGATATTGCTCTTGGCGGATCCCTAATAACTCCCCCCGCAAACCACATCACTATGAAGGGTGGGAGGAGCCTGGTTGATAGGAATCTCATTGCGCTCACCAATTTCACTAACATTGGGATCTACTTGATAGCGCGCAGCATGTTAGTGGTGAACCCACCAAAAAGACAGAATGTAATAGATAACGAGAGATACTCGCTCTCTCCCCTTAGAACTTAGGCTAAGCCCGAATGCCTAACCCCGGAATAGTATATCGTGCGGGGTCGATAGAAAGTATTATACATATCCAGTGTTCGCAAACGGCCAGGTCGGCCTGCAGATAGCCCGCCGGCTTTCAGTCCGGCTAGGCCAGCCCAGTGTGAGACAGACCTGGGCTTCGTAGGCCAGGCTTCATGGGTGCCTGGCGGCGGCGGCAGGCTTTCGGTATATTCCATGTGACAAGTCAATATCTCGTTGATGTGTGGGTGATATCTGAAGACGCCCGCAGATATCTGAAGATACCGCCAGATATCTGAAGATCCCACAAATATCAGAAAATGCCCGCAGATATCTGTTGGTTTTTCAGGCTTGAGCCACACCATTTAAACTTAATAATAATATTCTGATAGGTTTTAGATATCCAGGTAGACAGAGGTGGTTGCTGGTTTTCTCTTATCACTCGATTTATTGCTATAGCACGTTGACAAAATTAGGGCCTGTTTTGATGTAACGGTTCCTTTCCGTTCCCCCATACAAATCGCCCTTTCCCTTCCCTTTCAAACGGAGAGAAGGCCATTTTCACAGTAGAAACGGTCGCTAAACAGGCCCCTAACCACTCACGCATGATGGACAGCAACGGAACTCTCCTTATCACCTTGCCCTTTCAACACCACAGAGAAATATCCCCAGGTCGGATATTAATTTCTACTAGGTATTCTACTAAGTTATGCATTTACATTTTTAATTCATTTTTGGTTTCCACACTAGTGGGGCTGGTGGGGGAGCGCTGTTCGCACGTTAGTTAGCCATGAGCACGATCATGAGAGCAAGGGTGAATGGAAAGAAAGTTTCCTCCTCGGTTGCCCATTGATCCACTCTTTTGCGACCATAACTCTTGGCGTTTCATCTCTTCTTACATCCGAAATGTAGGTGTCACTATCCAAGTGGGAAGTAGAAGGACCAGGGAAACCACAAAACAATAAAGTTGCTGTGCTGTTCGCTAATAGATTGGAAGGAATCAAAGTCTGACAAGTTATGACTCCCCCCCCTGCTTAGTGTTGCGTTGGTTGGGTTAGACTTGATCCGGTGTGGTACTGTCGGATGACTTCCGAGAGGCGTTCTTTGGTGGGTATTTGCAAGTGATTTTCTGGGGATCACAACTGGTTCGGAAAACAAGAGATAGATGAAATGAATGACTCCACTCAAAGATCAAAACGCACCCAACAATTCCAGTCTTCGTTCTGTCTCCCTGTGTGGATCCCTGACGAGCCTCTTTTTATGATGAATCTATGCTTGGTGAAACCGTCTTCCGCCCACTGGAAAATACGACGACATTACGCGGTTTCCTCTCCTATTATCCATAGTCCATCCGGCCATCTGACAGTACTCCCCCGTATTTACCAAGAAAAACGCCGTCTCCCGAATTCCGGTCACATCCAATTTTCCAAAGCAGAACACCTGTGTATTGAACAACAAACTAATTAAGGAAGAGAAGGAAAGAAGGTAGAATAAAGATGAATGACTGTGAAAGGGGAAACAATACTATGCTATCCTCCGCCATGCCCGTTTAGCACATTCCACTGTCGGAGGCATTTGGTTTCCGTGCCGCTGCCCTTGCCGGTGGGGGGGGGATTGTTACCGCCGCTGTATCCCCGTTTGGCAATGAGGGCGCATGAAAGCCGAGTTGGGGTGGTGGGCGGGCAACAAAAAACGCGAGGTGTGGGAAGCGAGAAAGCATGGTGGTCTAGTGGTCTTGGGAGCTGGGAGAGGTATATGTATTAGGAGTTCACGGACCCCGCAGGTAGAGCTTGGGCCCCGCAGTTGCCAAGCTACCGGCGAAACCTTTCTCCGCTGTCTTCCGAGACGCGGCTCTACCCCCTTCTGCTATCTCACGGGCTTTGCCCAATTGGCAATGGGTTGTGCCAACCCGACATCCAATTTTCCAACGCAGAACACCTGTGTATTGAACAACAAACTAATTAAGGAAGAGAAGGAAAGAAGGTAGAATAAAGATGAATGACTGTGAAAGGGGAAACAAGACTATGCTATCCTCCGCCATGCCCGTTTAGCACATTCCACTGTCGGAGGCACTGGCATTTGGTTTCCGTGCCGCTGCCCTTGCCGGTGGGGGGGGGATTGTTACCGCCGCTGTATCCCAATGTGAGGCAGGTGCTGTGGCCGCCAAGAAGACAAGCCTGCCGTGCGGTGGTGACACATCCCTCCCATGTCCAGGCAGGCTAGTGTTGGTTGTTAGCGGGTGGGGTTCTGTGGCTGATTGTGTTGAAAGCGTTTAGAAAGTGCAATTCGCTCCTTGCTAGAGTATTCGATATAAGCCTTGTAAGCATCGGATCTCCAGCGGCCGAGTGTCTAGATCTCCACTTCAAACATTCCCACCTCTGCGGCCCAGGTTGCAGCCCCTCTTCGGAAGGAATGGCCATTCCATGTGCCCTGGGTGAGACCAGCGAGCAAGGCTAACTGTTATAGCCTTGCCACTACGTATTCCCTTGTGAAGGAGTCTTGGCTGTTGTCTCCAATGCAGAACAGTGGGGCTCGGTGGGGTCGGTGGGAGTCCACTTGCTGAAGTTGCCTCATAGCTTTGACAGCGCATGCCCCATCTTCGCTTGCTGCAATGGTAAGTCTGATCCCTTTCCGAAAGGGGTCAGTCTTAGAGGCTGGTATGGTCAGGTCCATGTATTTCCTGTCCTCCGATATTCTAATACTCCTTTTCGTGATGAACCACTTAGAGAATGAGGTGCCTAGTTGCCTGTCTGCATTGTGGTAGGTGAACTCCCCTACTCAGAGAAAGCCAGCGAAGGCCAAGGTAAATGCAGCCCGAAGAGCTATAGTGTCGTAATTGGATTAGGGGAGGTGGCTAAGAAGGCGAAGAACATGCGGCCGGGTAAGAGGGGATCTTCTCCGGGGCTCAGGTTCATTATGGTCTCGTTTGATCTCTTGGATGGTTCGTTCTATCCGTGCGTCGGAGAAGGTGGTAGTGTCGATTCCGAGGTCAAGCTGGTAGGATTTGATACCGGTAAGATATTGCTTAAGGGTTTTTACCTTGACAGTTCCGGCTAGTGAGAATAGCCACTCTATTAACCATTTGGCGAGCGCGGGGTAACATCCCCCATTTGGGTGCTGGTAGTTTGCAAGAGTCCAGAAAAGCGAGAAACGGGATCGTGGCGTATCGTAGTTACGCTTAGTGGAGGGGGCTACCCCTCACCAGAGATAATGGGCTGCTACAAGTGACAATCGCAATTGCTGTATATTCGTAACCCATGACTCGGGAGCCTGCATGCGGGGTGTGACAACTGCGGTGCAAGGTTAGTAACTGTTTGGTAGTCAAAGCGAGAGAGCGCGTCAGCAAGGGCATTGTCTGTGGTGGAAATCCATCTTGCCCGGAGTTCCAAATCCCATCCTGCTGCGAGTAGTAAGCAGCTCCGGAGAACTCGCATCGATTCTCCCCTTATGGTACCGTTTGACAGTCCATAGGCTACACCCCGGTTGTCGGTATGTATTAAGATTTGTTTCCCCTTCCATCCTCTACCCCAGTAGAGTAAGACTTGCTCGACCCCTCGCATTTCCTTAGTATTAATATGTTCTGAAGCGTGGGCTATCGAACTGACCAGGGCAATGGAGAATATGGAGTCTGGCAGTGGGAAGGGTTGTGCTTCGCTTGTATACTATCCGCCTAGGCCTTTTGTGCTAGCAGCGTCAGACCAGGTCAAGATTGTTTCGCGGGATTGAAAGGCAATTGACCTATTGGGGGCTTGTGACTGTAACAGGTTTATTCCTGTCTAACGAAAATACAATAGGACCGGCGGTCGACCTGCTACCGCTGGTGCTAAGGGAGGCTTCAAGGGACCGGAGATAAGATATAATAGTTGAAGGACAACTAGGACTCAGGGATTGCCGTTCAACCAAGTGTATTCTTAGACTGAAGGTCTGTCGAAGTCTGCTGTCTCCTGCTAGCCAGGAGACTGGCTTAAATACAAAAACACAAGAGCAATAGCCTTCCTGCAATCACGATCATTACCAGTAGCTGCGCACATACCGGGATCCTGTAATCCTGCAAGACCAAAGAAAGAAACAAACAATGCTCAGCCCTCGCCAGTGTTACAGGACTATTCCATACCCAAAATCCTAAATATAAACTTGCAACAAAGCAAACTAAACATAGCAATACGATAGCATAGCCTATCTGACTCAGAGGCAGTGGCGGAGCTGAAATCAAATCAAATAAACAAAATATAAATCAACTAAACATAGGAGATTCTGCACTGCCCGCTCCTGTGTACCGTTACCGGAACATGTACACATGTTACAGTGACAGGATCTCTGCCCACCAGACAAGATCTTCTCGGGCCTCACTAGACAATCGCCGCTTGTGGTAGCCGCTCCCAGGAGGGAAATGTAGTTCTATATTGTATAGTCTTCTGCGAAAGGTCCGACCTAAGGGTACTACCGTTGCGACAAAATTGAGGTAACCTGTAATCTTTTGGAGTTCTAGGAGGGAGACTGACTTCTTCTCGGCTGTGCGCTGTGTTATAGATTGCCCCTTAAGTAGCTTTGTGGCTGGAAGTTGGATGACCATCTTGCTTATATCAAATTCCACGCCGGCAAAGCTTGCCACCGTTCCTTCTTCGTTTTTTGATTCTTTTATACTGAGGCCTACTTCGAGACAGCGATTGGTGAATACCGTAGTATACTGTGCGGTGCTCGCCTGGGGTTGTAGCACCATAAGGTAGTTGTCCAGATAGTGTATGATCCTTACCCTGAGGCCTAGCGCCTTGTGTTTTTCTTCTAATATCCAGTAGAAGACTTCCGCGAAGAAGTTAAACAAGTAAGGTGCAGTTCGGAGTCCGAAGGGGAGGAAAGATTCTGCGTAGTGGGTCCCCTTCCAGTGGAATCCCAGGAGGGGGGAATCGAGCGGGGAAATAGGTATGTGACGGAAAGCGGACTCGACGTCACGCTTTACTAGCAAGCAATATTTTACCATATCTTGAATTGCCGGAATGGCATCGCTTATACCACTGTATATGATTGTTCCATAATGCTCTGGGATTCCACCATTTATCGAGTTAGTATCCAGAGCGGGATACGAGAGGTGATGGATACGTCTCTTGCTGCCGTCCGCCTTATCGGTCAGGCCTAGTGGCCATGCTGTATAGTGTATCGGTAAGGGTTCCTTGTCTTGGTATACTAGAAGGCGGTTCTTGCTCATCTTGGTTGTGATATCTGAAGTTACCAGCGCGATATCAACCTCAGCTGTTGACAAGTTTGGGTAGATTGTTGGTGACTCTCGGACGCCTTTGTAGCCAATTCTGGCTCCGAACCTGCATATTCCTCTTATCGCGAAAGTGACTGCTTTGTCTGGGAAACAGGCGGTGAGTCTCTCCCATCCTTCAGCTCTTAGTTGGCCTACTGGCATTGGGAGAGAGTGGGGAGTGAACAATGGGTAGTGGATATTCGTATTTGGGCGAGTGCGCTTATCACAAGGAGCAGGTGGCTGGAGGTTATATGATGTGCTATGTAGGGGGTCTGGCAAATTGGCAGATGTGATAGTAGCTGTGGGGGCAGGAAGCCCAGAGAAACTTAGCAAGAAGAATTGTGATCTATAATCAATATGGTGTTCCGGGAGGGGTGTGAGCCTTGATAGCCGCATGCCGGGGGGATCAGCGCGCGGGGGGGTTTAGGGTACACCAGAGAAGCGCCCACGAGAAAAGAATAGTGCGCAAGAGAGAAGGAGTGCATGAGAGAGAACAGTGCGCAAGAGAAAAACTGACTGCACAAGAGAAAACAGCGCGCAAGAGAACGTACTGCGCCAGAGAAAAAACAGCGCGCAAAGGGAATGACCTGAGGAGTAGAAAAGCGCGTGGGAGTAATGAACACAGGGAACTAACGTCCAATTTGGTTGTAGCGGGGTGCATGAGAAGTGCTATTGGTCCGTAGTCTGCAATGCGATGCGGTGGCTATTGCCACAGGTGAGGCAGCAGTGTTGATAGCGGCACTGGAGGAGGTTGCATTCTCTGAAATTCCAATTGCGGCAGGGCTGGGCTGCAGTGGACTGGGATGCCTGACTGTGTGTCGCTGAGCTAATAGAAGAGCCAACAGGGTGGCTATAGTTGCTGCGCCATTCTGTTTGAGGGTAGGGGGGGGTAGTAGCAGGGCGTGGTTGGCTGGAAGAGGGCTTTGCTATGTTAGACCAGGGTGGTCTCAGTGCTGGGAACTTGAAGCATTTGGAGGCTCTCAATTGGCTGTCTAGTTGGCGCCACTCTGCCGGGTTGTATATATCTTTTCCACTAGCGACCCGCTTTCGGTGGAATTGGAAGTGGTAAGCTTTAACTCCGTCCCAAGTGTATTTCTCTAGTAAATCATAGAGGTTCATTGTGTAGATGCATAGAGCCATGGCGAGCTCCCCTTGCAGGGTATAGGGGGCCAGCTTTATCAGGATGCCACAGTAGGCTGCCCAAGCCTTAAAGAAACCACTCATTCGGTATTCGCTCTCCTTCCCATCGCGCTCTGCCTGTTCGAACTGGATGCCCGCGATATTAATGGTCCGGTGGGTTTCCGCTCACTCCTTCTCGCTTGCCAATATGCGGTAGATGTTGGTTGGCTTAAAGCAGTTCTCAATAATCTGCACCAGCGTGCTTCTTTCTACTCCTGGGAATTGGGTCTCCACCAAGTCGACAATCCCACCTGCCCTCGCACCTTCCACTGCAATTGGGGTTTGGGTGGGGTACGACATACCAAGGGCTGTTGGCTGTGGTAGTGGCTGGCTGTTCTGGTTCAGAGCTCTCAGCTCGGCCAGCTGGGCTTCCAATTCGGCTATCCGAGTAAGTGTGGGGTTTGCTTGTATTTGCTGAGTGCCGGGGGCCTAGTGGTGTGTGGGTGGCGGGTTTGGGCAGGTGGTGGTGGGTTGGGAGTCATTTTGCATCCCGAGTTGGAGAACTACCCAGTCGACAATCTCCTGTTGGTGGGAGCAGAGGAGTTCTCTCATGGTGGTAAGGTTGATCGATCTCTCTGAGGGTGATGTGGATGGGGTTCGACTGGCTTGGGCACTTGTTGAGATGTGGTTCCCCCGGTCCGATCTGGCAGTGTTCCGTGAGGTTGGGCTACCACTAAGTGTTCTTGTGTTGCTTGGTGGGGAGTGGCTGTATTCTGGGATACTCGGTTCAGCCTCGTCACTGTCACTTCCGGGGTCGTTGGTGCCTTCCCTTTCCCTGGTGGGTGTGAGGGCAGGCTCTTGCTGTTGGCCATAACGGGTGGGTGCGTGACGGCTGCACGTGTTTTTCCGTATTCCGCCCTCAGGGCCACGCGTGTTAGCTCTGCTGGTTCTGCCTCCGCCTGTTGATGATCTCCTTGGGGCCATGGAATCTGTGGCTTAAATAGGAGGTAAGTTATATTGCGATATGGGCTCGGGTAAGAGGGGCTTCTTTGGTGAGAGTTGTGCAGCGGCAATCAACAAAAAACGCGAGGTGTGGGAAGCGAGAAAGCATGGTGGTCTAGTGGTCTTGGGAGCTGGGAGAGGTATATGTATTAGGAGTTCACGGACCCCGCAGGTAGAGCTTGGGCCCCGCAGTTGCCAAGCTACCGGCGAAACCTTTCTCCGCTGTCTTCCGAGACGCGGCTCTACCCCCTTCTGCTATCTCACGGGCTTTGCCCAATTGGCAATGGGTTGTGCCAACCCGACATTTATCTCACTGCTTCACCAAAAGTCTGCAGATGGAGTTTTTCTTGGCAAATACGGACGAACCCAATGTCACTCAAAGAGGTCGAAAGAATGTGTGGCGAAATACACGAGCTCCTTTGGGTAGAGAGCGGCTTTTAGGGTAGGATTTTCACAAATATTCACCCTGAAGGTTATTTTCGAGATATGAGTCCTCTACTTGATGGAAGTAGCTACCTGCGGCAAGAATTAGTCCTGGGACAATGGGCTCAAGCGGAATTCCCTGCAACATCCATCACCACACAACAAGAACTCAAGTCAATGCCACATTCAAAATTAAAAGTCCTATTACTAGATTCTAGGCCCCTAAAGAGGATGGAGACAAATATAACAGGCCATAGTAATAATAGCCATTAACTTTGTAGCTGTTGTAATAGTAATCTACCGGCATTGCAGTTACTTGTCCCAGGCAACAAGTACCCGCAAATAGGGATTAAAGAAATATATGGCAAAACATCTGTGCGCGTCTGAGCGCTGATACAAAATATACCCCCCCTGTTTGCGGGTACTTCTTGCCTCGGACAAGTATCATTGTGGTTGAATTTCCCCCGGGAGTGCGGTTGTGCCCGTTGTCTCAGGACTTATTCTCGCCGCGAGTACGGTGGACTGTGATAGGAATGGAGTTAGATTTCTGATAGTTAAGCCACCGTAGAATTCCATAAATAAGCCGCGCGGATTATTCAAAGGTTTGGTTGTGGAGCAAGGGATTATTTAAGGGCTCATACTCACGGGAGCTAGGTTTTGGGTGGCTGCGCCTATTCCAAGGTGCGGCTTATTTATGGAATTCTACGGGACTCGCAGAGTACATGCGAATCGCAAAAGTATCCGGAAATATGGAGACTAGGCTGGCATTTTTTATTGGAAGGCTACACACAGGCCAGCGCCGAGCCAAAGTCCACATTTCCGGAAACTTTTGCAATGCGCAAGTACTCGAGTACTGAAAACAAGAATATCCGGGCAATAGTACCTACTTTACGGAACGGGAGGAGTACGAGCAAACAACTGTCACTTTCAAGAAATCTCAAGTAGAAAAGAAAACCACACAAGTCACGATCAATTCAAGCTCACTAAACTACTTTACAAAACCAATCCAGCAAACCACCCAAAAGAGAGAAAATTCCCGCCGCAGAGAAAGTCCAACCCTGCAGGTTGTCCGACTAATTAGGTAGAGGCCCAATTTTCCTTCCCCAAACCACAGACCAACAGTTCCCCTGTTGTGTGGTGTTCCTACCCCACGATCCCCGTTGTCCTCGCCACTTCGTCGCCGCGGTGGGAGAGGGGAAGAAGGGAATGAGAACCTATTATATCATAAGTTACATAGAGCCCCCTGTCCGCCAAGCCTAGGCAACTGCCACCCCTGCAGAAACGTGACACGCCCCCAAAGCCAAGATCGTGAGCTATCTAGATATTTAGTCTAGGTTATTCGCAGATAAGCAAGAAAATCGTAAGTTAAGAAAGCCAAATTTAAACCGTAACAGTACTGGCAGCGAGAATAAGTCCTCCGACAACGAGCACAACTACGAGAAAACCTATTCAATACCAGCGAAACTCGGACCCTCCCTACAGAATACCATCCCAAGTTTTTTTATCCCCGCGAAAACACAACGTTTCACCCACAGCCAAGAAACTAATATTTCAACTTTTAGGCGAGGAGGCACCATCAAAAAAATTCCTAAAAGATTACCAATTTCTTTAAAAATAAGCGAGACCTAGGTGTATTTTTTGGTATTTTTTTTGCCTCAAAAGCCTACTAGTAGAGAAATGAAGTTTATCTGAAAACCCGATTCCTTATAGTGCCAAGCAAGGTGATAACACAGCTTGTAAGGATGCCTGCCTAGGCATTTTCCTAAACAGAAGATCTCTTGTTTAATTTTTAAGCTGTGGGTGAAACGTTGCATTTTTGCTGGAATAAAAAAACTTGGATGGTATTCTGTAGGGAGGGTCCGAGTTTCGCTGGTATTGAATAGGTTTTCTCGCACAACTACGCTCCCCCGCAAAACTCAACTCTGATACCACGAAAACAATCACAGCGATCACGATCGCAACTGCACCTATAATGGCTATTAATACTAAGACCTATATATTTGAGCCCCCCTCCTTTCTAGGAGCATGGGATCTGGTAATAAGCCCTCTCATTTTGACCGTAGCATCGATTTGGGTCATTGTGGTAAAGCGATGGTTGTGTGTGGTCGCATTATGGCTGCGCCCGTTGGCTGAGGACCCATTCTCGCCGCGAGTGTTTGGCTGTGGCCACAGCGACTGGAAAATATGATTCCGGGGTGCTTTCCTATGATAACGTCGGATCGATGTAGGGGTCGCTCTCAACTCTTTCAACATGACAGGTAAAACTCCCCTTCCATGCTCCAAGTTGGTCCTGCCGTTTGCGATATGATAGAAACTGTTTACCACATCAGACCGAGTACCGTAAGTGAGAGCCTGGGGGCAAAGCCTTTTGGGGGTGTCAAATCAACCCCGGGGAATGCTGTACGAGCACGGCGGATAGATAACAGTCACGTACCTTATCTCGGCGCAGTGCAACCAAAAGGCTCACCAAATTTTCCCAATCAGACCCACGTGACTGTCATATCATTCGGCCGCGCTCGTATCATACCAGTGTGACATACGGTACCGTTTGTGGTCTAATATGTGTCACAGCACCTAGAAGTGTCACACATGGCAACCATGACAACCACAACTAAAAAATGCAACAACTCAACCAATTCTTAACCAAATTGGACCAAACAAGGTGATATCAATTGAGAAAAGAGAGGAGGGCTAATTTAAGCTTGAAAATTAAAAAAAAAATTCCTCAGTAAGAGATACCAGAAAAAAGAGAGAAAAAGTACATAAAACTGCAAGAAAGAAGATAGGACAAGCTAAGATACAGGAGCATGCAAGTCCATTTGTAAAGTAGATGGAGGTAATCTGCTACTGGCAGAGAAAATATTGGAGATAATAGTTGGCCACGATTGAAGTCTGAAGTGTGCTGAAACCCCTGGGAAATAGGTTAATTTAATGGTAAAACTATAAAAATGTTAGAAAGACACTTAGCGGTTAGGGGAGACAACGCGAAGGATAAAAAGTGAAATACAGGTGTGGCGTAAGATGAATGTACTCAGAATATTATGATTGATCAACATTTGCTATAATTTAGTAGTAGCAAAGAGGTTGTTATTCTATTTTTGATATATTATAATACAAGAAGTTCTATTACATATTTCCCAACTACAAGTTGTTTATATACGGAAAAATCACTTACTCATTATCTGGGAATATATCTTAATTATATTGACAAAATAAATACTTCTATCGTCACCCTTTTGGCAATATAGTTGGATAGTTAAACTATTTACTGTACGTTCTTAGTAGTTTCTAGTAAAGTACTACATAGCAGTAACTATAGTTTTTATATAAAAATGGATACAATAGCAAAGATTATATTACTAGAAACAGGCTTATATTTAATACATATTTCTCAATAATATTTAATATAGAATTATTAAAGTAAGTAGAATAATATATATGTAAAATTAAAATACTAGACAAAATGGTATAAATTATGTAAATGTTTAAATATCTGAGGTTAACTGAACTCTTGAGGGTTTGTATTTTTACTACAATATAACTAGGAAAAGTTATAGTATGATTAGAAAGGTTTCAGTGCTAAAATACTAGATTTGTTGTGGTAATCAGATAAATTTTAAATTATAAAGTGACTAATCAAAAGTCTTCGTGATGGGCCCGTTTCACACTAAAAATCGCCCTTCCAAAGGGTTTCTTACCCAAGTTTCTCTAGCAAACCTGGATGGAAAACTTTTCAGAAACCACCTAAGTAGTTTTATATATATCTCAAGATTACCCTCTATTTATTTACAGAGTCTCCTGACACTTCCTTCTTATTGTACACCTTATCAAAGATGGGAACATTGTTGGTGAGTGGTTGCTGGGGCAATTATCTTAGTAAATTAGCGAAAATAATGACTTTCAAGAAATGGTAGAACTTTACAAGCCAGTAGGACCTTCAGTTGGTGATGAGTATACTTGGAATTAATTATAGGATATTACACAAATGAAAAGACTTTAAATCAGAAGTTTGGGGAAAGGAGATCTAGTTTCTGGTGAGATATCAATAATTTAAAAGTGGAGCTTTCACCCATTTTTGGTGTGAAATGGGGAAATCACCAAGACTTTTGATTAGTCACTTTACTTACTGTAAACCTTTTTGCTTTGAATTAGAAGCAATAAATTAAGTACAAAATTTAATGAATTTATTTTTCACTGGAATTGTAGATATGGATTATCTGACTATTCTTGACTAATTTGCAGTACAGAGGCAATTGCTTAGAATAGTACCCACAAGAGAACTTCTTATATTATTACCGATTAAACATATGATAACACCAGCTTCACTACTATGAAGATATCACAAATCCTTATTAATCATGATACCCTCAGTACACTGACCTTGAGCCATACCTGTAGTTCACTCCTTATGCCCTGAGCGGTCTCTCTTAACTTCTGCAAGTCTTTCTAACATTTTTATAGTTTTTCAATAAAATTGATCTATTTCCCAGGAGTTTCAGCACACTTCAGACTTCAATCGTGGCCAACTATTATCTCCAATATTTTCTCTGCCAGTAGCAGATTACCTCCATCCAGTTTGTAAATGGTTCTGCATGCTACTGTATCTTTGCTTGTCCTATCATCTTTCTTGCAGTTTTATGTACTTTTTCTCACTTTTTCTGGTATCTCTTATTGAGGAATTTTCTTTGTTTAATTTTCAAGTCTAAATTAACTCTCCTCTCTTTTCTCAATTGATATCACCTTGTTTGGTCCAATTTGGTTAAGAATTGGTTGAGTTGTTGCATTTTTTAGTTGTGGTTGTCATGGTTGGCATGTGTGACACTTCTAGGTGCTGTGACACTTCCCGGTGGTTGACGTTACAGTAGGCACTCGGGGAGGCTTGGTGCGCCGGTTTTGAAGACTTCGGTAGATAATTTAGACCCCTACTCTTTACTTGTTCGCTTGATGTAAAGGTTCGTGCTTCGCTTAGGTGAGATGACATGCGAGGAGAGACGTTCTGACCTTCCCTTGGGACAGACGGGGATATGCACGTAAATGGAAGAACTCTTATCATGTTGCGCAAGAAGTATTTGAAAACCGCAACTTGAACCGAAAATATTATCGCCACCCAGCAGGCTTCTGGTTGTCACAAATCGTGACTAAGCAAGGCAGATTTCACATGACTAATACTTATTAGTCATAGGGTATGTTGAGGTTTTCACTATGACGTCATTTGACTCATAGATTTCACATGACTGCCCACTTGCGAGTCATTGGTTGATTATGATTGGTTAATAGTTTCATGACGTCACAATTGTGACGTCATATGATGTAATGATTTCGCACATGATTCGGATTACGAGTCATGGGTTTCACGCATGCGACTCATTTGAGCCCATGATCGAGTTTATGGGTTTTGATCGAGAAAAAGATATGGGCGCAGTTGATTCATAAGAATCAGCTGATGGATTTCGAACCATGACCAATCATGAGTCATGGGGTTAGGCTATGTAATGATGACATGTCATCAAGGGTAAGGTTGCGAGAAGACGCCTATAAAAGAAGCTTGGTTCCGACCAAGAAATGAGATCTTTATGCAACCAGCTAAGTACTTTTCTATACTCAAGATATTGCAATACGATTTCTCTTTACTCTCCTTACATACAAGCATCCTCTGCGAGAGCCTACGCTCCAAGAGCCCGGAGACTATTGTGATAGTCTCGACGCGTTGCTCGAACACAGGACTATTGGGATAGTTCTATCAAACACGGCGATCCACTTATTTTACTATCTAGCTAGATAGTATCCTTCGCCAGATCGCTAAAGACAAGCAACACGGTTCCGTACTATCTGAAGAGATAGTCTTCCCGTAAGCCCTATTATAAAGTTAGGACTACTTACTTCAGCATACGACTATCGTTGCCTATTGCGCTACGACCTAACAAAAGGATTGTTACAGTTGGTTGCGTCCTATCGCAACACCCAACGATAACACGGGCCAAGAACCTGTCGATCAGGAGATCGACCTCACTAAAACAGAAATCGACCTCGAAGGGCTGTGACTAGGAGAAGCATTAGCTGAGTCTATTCACAACTCACAAGCCACAAGCTCCACAACAGATAGCTCAGAAGAAGGTTCTGACTCGAACGTCTCGGACGCAGTACCTACAAGGAGAAACACGAGAGCATCCACATCCACACCTAATCCAGACATGAAGAGTAAAGAAGGGAATCCGCCCTTACCATCCACTCTTACGCCGGATCAAATACAGCAAGTCATTAGAGCCTTAACCGGGGGATCTGGAAACACGAAAAGGACTAAATTTAAGGAACCCAGCACATTTCAGGGCGAACGAGACAAGCTCAGAGGTTGGCTGGCCCAGCTGTCAGTCTACTTCAAAGGTGTGGGATGGGAATTCGATTACAACAAGGACAAAATTGTCTTCGCTCTTAGCCTTCTAAGGGGCGAGGCGTTGAAATTGGCTACGCCATACATCGAAAGGCGACCGGATATAAGCTGGAGCAGTTGGGACGACTTTAAGAACGAACTCCGGGGACAGTTTGGCCAAATCGATGAGCAGGGAGCAGCAAGAGCGAAACTCAAGCGGATGGCTCAAGGATCGAAAGGAGCTACAGAATACTGGAACGAATACAGACTAATCGCCAGTCAGACTGGAATGGACGATGCAACCCTGACCTACCACCTAATGAGGGGATTCAAAACAGAACTCCAAGACGCATGGGGAATGGACGGATCAGACTCACAAGACCCACAATTCGTGGCCAACTGGGCCATCAAAAAAGAGACGAAAATGGCAGCCATCAAACACATGCGTCATTGGACAACCAGCAAAGAAAAAGCTCCATCTCAAGGAACCCCACGAAATCAGAATGGGACCTTTTGACCTCAGAACGACAACCAAAGAGATTCAATGGAGTTGGATGCTACCTCAAGAAGGCCTGGATTCAACATCTTGGCCAAAGAATACCAAGGAAGGATGAAAGGCAATTTATGCCTCAAATGCGCTAAACCGGGACATTGAGCGGGGACATGCCGAAGCCAGGCCAACAGCAAAGAAGGAGCGACCCGGGAACCAAGGAAAGACAACAAAAGACAGTGGAAACCACCGGCTAGAGCCAGTGTTCCCAACGGACCAGGCCGATGGTAGGCCGGCCTATAGGCCGTAGGCCGGGCTAAGGCAAGCCGCTCCGGAAGACAGCCTAGGCCCATATAGGCCGAATTCAATCGGCCTACGAAAGCCTATCAGGCCTGATAGGCGCCTATAGGCCCGGAGATTAGCGTTGAGAACAGATTGCGTTAAGGGTATTCAACCCCCCCCACCCCCCTCTCTTCCGAGTTTATCGCCTGTGATTTCTTTTCCTCCTTTACCTTCCGCTATTATGATACTTAATTAATCACAAAACGAGTAATACTCAACCAACACAATAAAGCCTTAGATATTAACCTCCCGGGTCACAAGCACAACCCTATCATACCATCATTCCCCCCTATTTTGTAAACTATTTACAGTCAACCTGTCTTATTGATGCCTTCGAAATAGTCACAGTCCTACTACACACAGTTGATCCACCAACAGCAACTCTTTTTCTACAATTAATTCAACTAATTAATTCACTACTTCTAGTATTTTTTTGTGTTTTTTTTGCTAATAAGCGGAACGGTTACTTTATTTTTAATTATATTCCATAATTGGGAAACATTTACCGTGAATTTTACTCTTGACACAGAGCCGCAACTCGGTATGAGTGGGTCGGCCGAAGCCGTATAGGCCGGCCTATCAGCCAGCCGGGAAAAAGCCTATATGGCCTATAGGAGGGCTCAGCCAGGCCAGGCTGAGGCTTAACCAGGCCTGCAGGCTCGGGCCATGCTAGATCCGAGAGAATTTGAACAGGCCGGGCCCTGGTTTACCGAAGCCTGGCCGGCCTGGCCCGTGGGGAACACTGGCTAGAGCCAGGAAAATGGAGTTCGCAAAGGAAGAAGAGTCGGGAAAAGACGAAGGTCCCCAGTAAGCAATGGTCTGAGGGACAGGACCAAACCAAAGCCCATTGAGATAAGGAACCTTTACGCGGCACTGAACAACACGGAAGCATTGAACAACAAAAATGACCAGATTATGGTCATGATAGGACTACAAGGCACAACAAGACAAATCACGATTAACGCGATGATTGACTCGGGAGCCACCGAGGACTTTATCGACAACGGGTTCTGCAGCAAATATAACATCAGAACAACACAAGCAAAGACGATACGAGAAGTTTACCTGGCGGGCGGTCGACCCCGCACTATCGGACCAATCACCCATACAGCAAAAGTACCTATGGACATCGGAACCCATACGGAATTCGCGATTTTCCAAGTGGCAAAACTACCCAACCATGAGGTCATCCTCGGAATGCCATGGTTAAAGCAGCACAGTCCCCGAATTGACTGGGGTAAAGGAAAGATCACCGTTGAAAGTGAAAGGTGTACGACATGGTGTTTAAAGGAATCACCCACGGTATCCGCGATACCAGAAGACGAAGCACGAGAAGAGAACTTGAAAGTCGAGTTCAGTGTCGCTCAAAGCAAGAAAGATCAGCAAGTCAAGGTTAAGAAACTTGACCCACAAGCAAAGATACTGACTCGAGGATCGGCACAAGCAGCAGGACCCGACCTGTATGCAAACGAATGCAAGACGATACAGGCCCGAGGACAAGAAGTGGTCCAAACTGGAATATCAATCACACCACCAAGAGGAACCTATAGCAGGATAGCGCCAAGAAGCGGCATGGCAGTTACACATCAGCTTGCTGTCAATGCAGGCGTGATGGACTCCGACTATACTGGGGAAATCAAAGCGGTACTAGACAACATGGGCAACCAAGACTATCAAGGCAAAAACGGAGATGGGATAGAGCAACTCATGACGGAAAAAATAGTCGAAAGCGACTGTTACGAGGTCAGAACGCTCAAAAAAACCAACAGAGGACAACAAGGATTTGGAAGCACAGGAACTTCCAAGGCACAGATCTGCGAGATCAGTGCCAGAGCCTTCGGAAAGTTCTACCGAAGACCGGACACGACCACAGGAATCCTCAAGTACAGCAAAAAAGAAGGACGCATAAGCCTAGAATCAGTCAACATTAGCACTGAGCTAGCCATCAAAAGCGGAAAATATCAAAAGCAACGAAAACTCGAAGAACTGGTACCTTAAGAAAATGTCATGAATACTTGGATATATTCGAAGAAGGAGAAAAAACTAAGCTACCACCTCACCGACCAGGGGTAGACCTGGAAATCAAACTCAAAGAAGGAGAGGGACTCCTGATCAAAAAGATGTACGCACTTTGCCAGGACGAACTAAAGGAGCTCTGGAGCTATATCAAACAAAACGAGGAGAGAGGATGGATAAGAGAAACCTACTCGGATGGGGGATCTCCCATGATGTTCGTCAAGAAAAAAGATGGAAAACTTCGACTATGTGTCGACTATCGGGCACTCAACCATGTTACCAAAAAGGATCGATACCCCCTACCGCTCATAGGGGAAGCCTTGGACAGGCTACAAATGGCAAAATACTACACCAAATTAGACATCAAGGACGCATACCACAACGTCAGAATAAAAGACGGAGACGAATGGAAAACGACATTCACCACAAAATACGGCACTTACGAATACTTGGTAATGCCTTTTGGGCTAACCAATGCACTTGCAGCATTCCAAAGATTGATCAACAGAACCTTGCAATCATATATCGACATATGCTGCATAGTGTACCTGGACGATGTCCTAATATACTCAGACAACCTGGAACAACACCAACAAGACGTGGCTGCCATCATCCGCGCCATACGGCGACAAGGAATGAAACTCAAACCATCGAAATGCGAATTTCACCAACGAGAAACAGAATACCTAGGATTCATCATCAATAACGAAGGAGTCAAAGTCGACCATATCAAAACAGCAGCCATATGGGATTGGAAAGCACCTACCAACAAAAAGGGAATTCAGGAATTCATGGGGTTTTGCAACTTCTATCGACGGTTTATAAATGGATTCAGCAGAACAGCCAAACCACTATACGATTGAACTAAGAAAGATGTCGTCTGGGAATGGGGAAACAAGGAACAAAAGGCCTTTGACGAGCTAAGACAGAAGTTATGCTCAACCCCAGTGTTGACATACTTCAAAGCGGGAAGACCACTGCTTGTCGAAACCGACGCCTCCAAATAGGTCTGCTAAGGCATATTGTCCCAACAGGACAAAGACGGAAAATGGAAACCCATAACATACCGATCAAAGACGATGAAACCGGCCGAATGCAACTACGACCTACACGACAAAGAACTATTAGCAATAGTTCAAGCGCTCAAAGAATGGAGGCGATACCTTAAAGGAAGCGGACAACACTTCAGAGTCTTAACAGACCACCAGAACTTGATAAGATTTACGACCACTGAGGAGTTAACTAGACGGCAAATCCGATGGAGTGAAGTTTTGAGCGGCTTCGACTTCAAAATTGAATATCGACCGGGAAAAGAAGGAGGCAAGCCAGATGCCTTAACTCGACGAAAAGCAGATATGCCACAGGAAGGAGATGAACGACTTACACAGAAAGAAAGGATTCTCTTACCAAAAGAGAAATACTTCGACACCAGCATCCAGGAAATGCAAACGATAGAACTCGAAGAAACAAGCTACGAGGAACTTTGCAACGAGGGGGCCGAAAACGAAGAAATTCAAACGATAAGGAAAGCTTTGGAACGAGGAGACAGAGAAATGAAGGGAGTGGCCCTAGGACTATGTCAATGGAAGGATGGATACCTATGGCACCAAGGAAAAATTTGGGTTCCCAACAAAGAAGGAATTTGGACCAACCTTATACGTCAAGACCACGATATTCCGCAAGCGGGACACGGAGGAACGGCAAAAACAACGGAGCTCCTACAACGCAAATACTATTGGCCTCATATGCGCCATATGATAAAGCAATACATCAAGAATTGCGACAATTGCTAAAGAAGGAAAGTCGTCCGACATGCACCTTACGGCCTGATGAAGCCAACTGAAGCCCTGGATCGACCATGGAAATCGATATCCATGGACTTCATCACGGACTTACCGACATCAGAAGGAGATGATGCAATCCTAATCGTCATGGATCGACTCACAAAAATGGCTCATTTTCTATCATGCACTAAGGAAATGGATGCGCGGCAATTTTCGGAACTTTTCATGAGGGAAATAATCCAGTTACACGGGCTGCCCAAAGATATCATAACGGATCGAGGATCCATATTTGCTTCCGATCTATGGAAAGACACGACAAAAAGACTAGGAATAGAACGAAGATTAAGCACGGCATTTCACCCTCAAACGGACGGACAAACGGAACGGACAAATTGCACTATGGAACAATACCTGCGAGCATACGTCAATTATCAACAAGACAACTGGAAGGAGCTCCTACCAATGGCAGAATTCGCATACAACAATGGATATCTAGAAAGCATTAAGCGCACACCCTTCTTTGCAAACTACGGAGTCAACCCCGAATATCAGACCATAGGGCACCTAATGCAAGGAAAGATGACACCACCGGAAGATATGCGGCAATTACACGACACCCTACAAGCGGCAATGACGGAAGCGCAACTAAGATACAAGGAATACTACGATGCAGGAAGAAAACCCGATCCAAATCTACAACCAGGAGATATGGTCTGGCTATTGCCAAGAAATATACGAACGACTAGGCCATGCAAAAAACTGGACTACAAGAAAATCGGACTCTTCACAATCTTGGCAAGGATAGGAGAAAGTGCTTATAAGCTTGATCTTCCACAATCAATGAGGATCAACAATACATTCCACATCTCTCTTCTTGAACTTTATCACGACGATAACCTTTCTTCTCAACGAGCACAACCACCACCTCCAATTATCGTCGAAGGAGAACCTGAGTACGAACTCGAACAAATTATCGATTCTCGACTACACTACGGAAAACTACAATACCGGGCCAAGTGGACCGGTTATCCTCCTGAACACGACAAAGTCTTGTACCCCTACAAAGACTTCGAAAATCCAAGCATCGCAAAACAACAATTCCACCAAAAGTACCCCAGGAAGCCCGCTCTCGATCAAGATCGAGGAACAAGAAAACGGGGAGACTTGGGTCTGCATAACACCACCACCGCAACTCGCACTACTACCACCGCCTCCACGAATGACAACAGCAAGACCCCCGACACCGGCAACCGCCCAAGAGGGGTGGGAAACGTCCGTGGGACTACCCACGAGCCCCCCATATCGAGCCCCACAAGAATGGGACGAAGCGGAAAGAAAGGAAAGAGCTCGTCGGGAGCACATCAAGCTGTCATGGACAGCATGTTACAACGACGGGTGCCAGACCCATTTTCGGGACAAGGAAGCCTCGGGATGGTTTCCCCAAGACCAATCTCAGTCTGTGCCCTCAGTACCGGTATCGCACCGGAACAAAAAACAACAGAGGAAATGCCAGGGCAAAGCGTGACATGGTACGAATGCTTCGACGACAAATGCTTCGTACATGTGCAAGAGAAGATCAAAGCCGGATATTACCCGCAGGAAAATGGAGAGAGGAAACCCCTTTCAAAAGGGCATCAGAGACACCCCAAGCCAGAACAACGAAGGAAATTCGGAGCCGCGAGGACACGGCAGGAGGAGGGGAGCGAAAAAACTCAACCAGATGTCGGAGCCCTACAGAGGCAAATCCAGCAACTGTTGGACGAAAAACAACAATCACTGGAAAGGGACGAAAAAACCCAACAGAAGCTGGCCAACTACCAGAACACGATCAGACGAATGCGCGAAGAAATCCAAGGAGGTCGCAGAACGATGGCAGGAACTGGTTTCAGCCTAGGAAGGTTGAAGAGAGAGGTGGACGATGCGAGGAAAGGAAACCAGGAGCTCGAGCACCGAAACCACGAGCTAAGGAAAGAGCTGAGAACAGTTGGGCGGAAGTTGCTCGACTTGGGCAATTAGCATCGAGGGACCGATGCTAGGGGGAGATGGGAGCTAATGTCACAAATCGTGACTAAGCAAGGCAGATTTCACATGACTAATACTTATTAGTCATAAGGTATGTTGAGGTTTTCACTATGACGTCATTTGACTCATAGATTTCACATGACTGCGCACTTGCGAGTCATTGGTTGATTATGATTGGTTAATAGTTTCATGACGTCACAATTGTGACGTCATATGATGTAATGATTTCGCACATGATTCGGATTACGAGTCATGGGTTTCACGCATGCGACTCATTTGAGCCCATGATCGAGTTTATGGGTTTTGATCGAGAAAAAGATATGGGCGCAGTGGATTCATAAGAATCAGCTGATGGATTTCGCACCATGACCAATCATGAGTCATGGGGTTAGGCTATGTAATGATGACAAGTCATCAAGGGTAAGGTTGCGAGAAGACGCCTATAAAAGAAGCTTGGTTCCAACCAAGATAAAGGATCTTCACGCAACCATCTAAGTACTTTTCTATACTCAAGATATTGCAATACGATTACTCTTTACTCTTCTTACATACAACCATCCTCCACGAGAGCCTACGCTCCAAGAACCCGGAGACTATTGTGATAGTCTCGACGGGTTGCTCGAACATAGGACTATTGGGATAGTTCTATCAAACACAGCCATCCACCCATCTTACTGTCTAGCTAGATAGTATCCTTCGACAGATCGCTAAAGACAAGCAACACGGTTCTGTACTATCTCAAGAGATAGTGTTCCCGTAAGCCCTATTATAAAGTTAGGACTACTTACTTCAGCATACGACTATCGTTGCCTGTTGCGCTACGACCTATCAATAGGATTGTTACACTGGTCCCCGCCTAAAAAATTAAATAAATAGGGTTTACATTATCAAGCACCTTAGTTAAGGTATTTTATAGATACCTAGTCGTATTCTCCTACACTGTCCCTGCAAGTTTTCGTGTGTAGTTTGCGGGGTTGTATTGTATGGTAAAATCAACTGAGCGAGCTCAGCAATACCGGTACACTGCTTCTTGTCAACCCGGCACAACAAACCTTCAAGGAAACGTCATTTGCACTGCATACACACTTCATAATTTCTCCACTTTTTTTCACTTGTTTCTTTATAGCTTATTGGGATTGTGGGGGGTGATGTTATAGCCAGTTCGTTCATGTTCGGTGAATGTAGTTGGGCAGTCCCAGCGACAGAGGCGGTTGGCAGCCACCTCATTTTACTTCACACATTTCGGCCTTGTTTATTGCGATTATTATTTTTCAAAACCCACTAGAGCCTGTAGAAAGATCTAGAAATTATCACTAATAAGTACCAAGCTCCTCAAGCCAATGCCCATAGTACAATGCTTGAGGGAGTGAGAGTAAGTTAGGTAAAAGTTACCGCTCATTTTTATTGATTTGCCTACACAAAGGTTTTATAGCAACACAATTCAATCTGAATATGAAGCTGGCAGCCCTCATAGTGGAGTGGAGAGATTGTCACAAGTTCCACCCAGAAAGTTAATGTAATTTCCTACACTCTGGAATTGGTTATATTATTTCTATTTCGTTGCCGGACAAACCGTGAGTGCTTAAAATCCCCCGTTTTTGGTGTGAAATGCGGTGGGGGCGCAGGCGGCCCCGCCCGGCGAGGCAGAAATGGCTCAGGAAAAACAATTTTATTTCTAGCGATCCTGTGCAAATCTCGATAGAGCTAGGAGCAATGTGTTCTGATTTTTTATCCCTATCTGAGCACAGAACTTGTCCCATACCGTAATAACTTGAACAATTGGAGCAGGGCGTTGGAGTTGCATATGCTGGTGGGGTCTGGACCTTTTTCTGTTTAGTTTTTTTGTCATAAGCTGGGGGGCTCAGGTGGTTAGTTTGCTCGTTGATTTCACCCTCCTATCTAACAGAGGGAATTCCGGACTTCTTAGGGCATTTTTGCCCATAGAGAGCCATCTAGCAGCTCGAGATGGTGCCGACTGTTAAGGAGAACTTGATGGTCGGAGGTGTGTAGAGGTATATTGGCGAGTAGATATTTAGCTTTTACCAAAAGGAGTGTGCCGTCTAGAATCTGGTGGGATTCGCAAACACACCTGCAAGCCCGCGATGCAACGTTAGGTTTTGATTGCCTAGATATGGCGCCAGACAACCAAAATCTGCCCACGTGGCCAAACTTGATCCAAAATTTCTAACTTGGAGATATTTTCTTTTTGAGAATGTATAAAGGAATTTCCTCTGGTAAAATTACTTGAAACAATAAATTATAACCAGTCTATCATTTTTGGTTCACTTCGGGCCATGGAGGGGGTTGTTGTTGCGCTTAGAGTTAGAATTGGAGATGCCGCCTATCTTTACTAAATGCCCCTTTTCAATAGGATTCCAATTAGTTGTTTTGAACTGACTAGCGAAATGAGAATAAGATAAAAGCCATTAAAGTCTTTGGAAAGGGATTCTCTATAAAATAACCACAGGGAGTTGTTTTAAAGTTCCTCTTTCTCAGCTTCTGATAATTTAGCATGAGCGGATTTTCCCGGAACTTTGGGTGGGGGGTAGGCCTTGGTTGTCCAGCACAATATGATATTGTTACATATCAAAAATAACTGAACACCCCGGGGTAAATATTGGAATTAGATAAGCGACTTGCAGCAAGCACTGGCTGTTAGGATGGTAAAAGTTTTTCCCGTTGCTACCTTGGCGCGTTCAGTTTTTTTTTTTCATATTAACTTATGTGAAAATACAAGATTTTAAGAGGTTGTCGTGGGAAAGGGTGCAGTTCACATTTATGACTTAGCACACCCGAAGTATATTAACATCTCCACTCTCCCAATCCATTTTCTCCTCAGCGACAAAATTCATTTCTCGGGTAATGGCAGAAGATGAGATTTTATCACTCGGGAGAGTATGTTAACATCTATTATAATAGGTTTCAGAGCAATAGGGGCAGTCATTCTCTCTCAGAAAGCAAAGATTGGTTGGTGGTTGCTGAATGGCCGGTGTTAACTCCACTTTTTCCCACGACAGAATGGTAGAAAATTAGCACTGTTGTACGGTCTACCGGTTAGTGATGCCTATTGTGGTGGCATCGTCTAGTCGTATGACCCAAATTTTAGAAATAGATGGTTAAGTAAATGGGTCCTGGTTCGAGTGGCGCAGGGTTCAATTATTCCTGTTCTTCAAAGTGTGGTAGGCTAGGACTTCGGAACCCGTATGAGGGAACAAAAAGAAAAAAAGCCAACAGATTTTATTATATCCGGAAAAAGCTTTTTAGAATACAAGTGCCATGGGGAATGTTTTCGTACAAGACCGGGGCGGTTTACCACCAAAATGATCCCTGTCTTGCACGAAAGCATCTATTCTCCCGTGGGTGCTTGTGAGTCTTCAGCGGGTAGCTATTATACTAGTGATGATAGGGGAGTATAATTCCCTAGTCCCTCGCTATGAACATTAGATCGGTGAAATATGTTAGTTTAAAATGCCAAGGGGTTTATTTTTGGTTAAGGAAGAATACTCTCGGATTATCATTAATCTATTTCCTATTAAGGAAAAGAAATTCCCAGATCCTGCCATTTTCTTAAGAGATCTCTTCTGCGCAGCACTCGAACTATGGGACACGAGAGAGACCCATGTGATAGGCAAGGACCTGGACAAGCGGAACCCGGCACCCCAAGCACTGAACATATTACCCAGTTCTGCCTCACAATCATATTAACCACAGAAATGATATGAGTGGTGAAAGTTCCATGGGTGGGTAATCGCTCCCCAACCTTGGAGCACGCTTGGCAAAACCTTTCTGCGCCACCTCGCGTTGGACTATCGGCAGTTTAATTACTGGCCTTTCTCACATGGTCCCTCGGGATTCTCTTGTCGGACGGTGGGTAAATCACCTCTGTGTCAGTCTAATTCACCTCCCGGAACCCGAGAAGAATACCGGTATTGGCGGCGATAGGTCCCAGGGTGGAACTTTGTGTCGGTATTCTTGGAGAATTCCCCTATATAACTTGTGAAAGTATCAGGATTCCTTTTACTAAATAAGGGCCGGTTTACCTAAGGGCGAGGGGTGTAGGTATATTAGTCACGTGGTCTAATAAGAAAAATCTGGTGAACCGGCTGGTTGATGGACCTGGATAAGGCACGTGACTAGTATATCTCTCAGCCGCGCTCGTAGATGGTGATTACCTACCGTCGCGTAGCGTCTGGTGGGATTTCCGAACGCACTAGCGACAGGACTTAGGACGGTAGAAAATTAGGCTAACACCTTCGCACCATCTATCGGGTAATAGTGCCGGTTAACACACCCCGTCTAGTTTCATCACTAGTTAGGTAAACGGGCACTACTCGAGTATATCCCGATTGTTCGCTTATCAGGCAAGTTTCGATTTGCCTGGGAACCCCCGACCCCCGGTGCACTAATCTGTGCACAGAGTTCGCAGCGTTTTAGCCCGGCTAATGACATATGATGTTTGACTCAGAACTTTATCAAAGGGTAGTATCGTACCGGGGCTCTTGCGGCGATCTAACTAGTAGCAAAAATCTCTACAGTTGCGATACTTGAACTATTCCTAATCTCGGAACACTGATATTGTAGGAAACTACCGAGGTAGATCGCCTGAGTTTTGTAGGTTCCACAAGCGAGGTTTGCTGCCCTTACCCCCTGCGGAACATACAAAACTTAGGAGCTGTACTTCCGTAAAAGGCAGCAAATGCAGAGGGAGGGGTGGGGGATGTCGCGATCTCAGCTTGTGGCTATAGTGGAGAAGTATCGATGGGAGTCATAATTACGCGACTTTGAGCCCGCTAGCTAGCATTGCAATACTCAACAGCACCTCAACTCAACGGTGTAAGTATTTCTGGGCAATAAAATGACAACAACAATATTGATAAGAGACAATAAATGTGGAGAGGTCAATGCCCGGTATGCCACCCACTGGTTTATTCCACAGGCTTTATCCTATCAAGTATTTCGCTACCTAATCAGAGTCCGATAGTCCAAACTGCTAGTACTGTGGGTTTCGGTAATGAATTATTCGTGCCGAGCTGAGTAGGGGTACGTGTGTTGCAAGAATGGCTGCCTGGGCCATTGTCATGCAACAATAACACCGTTGATATGTAGTAGCTAGGTATATAGTTGGAGAACTTCTATCATATGAGGCAGGAAAGCTTGCAATACCTTAACCCGAACCCCACAATAATATCACTGCCGATGGTGTTTGAGGTTTCCACGGCGAGATTAGTTCGCAGTGCCGGCTACCGAGACTGTAGTTGTTTATCGATCTCACTGGGCTTATTCTACTTGTACCATTAGTCGGGAGCCCTGCCAAAAGTAATCGGTGGTGGTGGCCCTTTTTAAACAAAATAACCAACTATACTCAGAGCACCAGAACTCCACCATCTATAGTGGCGGCTAATCAATTCTTGGTAAAATACTCACTCTGTCCATTCTAAATAGTCCACCTTAATATCGTAGTGAACGGTGTAATATTAGGTGAACAATGGTGATACAAAATCGGCGATTTTGAAAAAACAGGAATCGTTTTCCACGGCGGGCCATACAAACTCCTGGCAATTAGCCCCTGCATCTGAATGATTTGCCCCAACTAGCACCAGCCAGAGAACAAAGAAATGCTTTATAAGGATACAAGTCCAATTATTGCTAGGTCACTAGCTAACTATTGATATGTTTTTCATTTTAATTAATTGAGAGGTAGGGGTACGAATGGAGATTTTCCGTGTCTTAAAAATGATCGACTTTGGTGTGCCTTCGGCAATTCTTGGGCTTACCGGGTGACTTTTGTCCTGGTGCTATACCTAAGAGTTTTTGTGAGTGGTAGTCTTGGGAAAAAAAGTGGCGCTCACACTGGCCGTTCGGCAACCGCAACTACAGACCAGATATGCTCTCTAAGATGGAGTGACTGCACCTATGCCTATGGAAGTTGCTACAATAAATGTTTATATACTCTCCGGAGTGGTTAGCCCTGGCCCTCTGCTATTATTAGAAAAAGGTATTTTGCCGCTGAGGAGCGATGGACTGGGAAAGTGGGGGGGTCACTATTTCGCTATGAGCCAAGCCACAAGCGTGAACCCCTTCCTTCCCCTACTACTGCCACAATACCAGTAACGTAATTTACGGGGATGCGGCTCACGACAGGGATCCGGCTCACCCATAGCAACCATTGGAAAATCAAATCTACATTTGATTATCACAACAAATAAATGAGGTACAACCCTGAGAATCAAGCCA
>Ga0307509_10002562_pt1 | contig 29184 bp, 26 predicted proteins | sample 10_EM_MG_FD_202245 | JGI IMG/M metagenome (GOLD analysis project Ga0307509, IMG submission 202245) | Populus trichocarpa ectomycorrhiza microbial communities from riparian zone in the Pacific Northwest, United States - 10_EM | ecosystem: Host-associated > Plants > Roots > Unclassified | place...
ATCTCTCTCCATTCTAAACAGCTCCCAAACAACTCCTCGTGTCTCCTCGCATAGGTCCAGACTGCTCCTCGTTTCCTCTCCTCGCATGAGTCTAGACTTCTCCATGTTTGAGGTTATCAGGAAGCCCCTGACAACCTCCGCTACTTACAACATGGACACCTGGAGATTTCATGAGTGATGTCTCATGATGGGGGCATGATTTGTTTAGAAGTGTATGATTTCAGCTTGGCTAATAGCAGAGGCCTCAGTGCTTATGACTATACTTCCCTACAGTTGATCCGGTACCTTCCTGGAGGTAGTTCATCCTAGCACCCGAAAAACACAGACTATGGGTCAACGAGTGCGAGGTAAGCCGAACTGGAAAATATTCCACTCTGATGAGAACTTGGAGCTTGTAGACCGCAATCAAGGGTGGAATTGGAGGTTTCTGCCCTTGCAATAGGATTCCACAGGAGTGGGATATGTTGCTAGAGCATCTTGGGTCCTTATTCTTCCGGGGTTGCCCAAGGTGCCTATATATAAACAAACTCGACTTTACAGAAAAAAACTCTTCATCCTCAATGTTGCCTATAGTCACTCCTGCCTTGGTTCAAGCTTTCGCTCCTCTCCTGAACTTTTCTAAAATCTTATTCCATTGTTCCTGTTTTGCCTCATATTGCGTAATCTTTAAAAGCCTAGACAACCTCTTTCGATTCAGATGATCAAAGTGTCAAAGTGTCAACTGATTGGTATCAACTCTCAGAAGATCATAATTTCCGCCTTCTGGCATTCTCCAGTGGGATTCCTGAGACATCCCAATCATTCCTATTCTTTCTAACTTCTCAACTATACACACCATCTCTCTTCTGATCTGATTTTCTTCAATCCTGTAGCCAGCTTCAAAAGGAATTCTTCTTGGCAATTAGCAATTGTTATTTCAACTATGTTGGAGATAAGGAACCTTCCTGAATTCTCAGCAGCTCACAACGCCTTCAAACCTTGTTTTTAGTGGAAGACCAGGTCAGTATAGAAGCGTTTTTGTCTAGTACCAAAGACTTGAAGTCCTCCCTTTCCCAAAACTGCCTCACCAGTGACTAGTACCCTTAGCTCTCAGCCCACGAAAGTAGTGTACGACCCTTGTCAGGTTTGTCGGGTCGATGCCTTGCCTGTGTAAAGCCTGCTTAATTTTCCGAGCCACCTAGTCCCTCCGTCTTGGAGGTGGGGCCGGAAGGACCGCCAGTGGTACTCAGTCCGTTTTCCGCTCTGTGGACGGTCTGGGGCAGATGTAGGTGGGATGGAACCTCCTGGGGATGACTCCTATTTCACCTTTTCAGCTGCAGTGCTCAGACGCTTCATTTTCAAGATTCCGTGTCCCTCAATGTTGATAATCTTGTAAATCATTTGTCAGATGGGTAAACTAATGAGGGAGCACCCTACTACATCTTTACGAAACAACGATTTAACTTATAGAGGTGGTTGAAAGATAAATTAAAGGTTAGAAAGGAATGGATTAGCTCAGTCTTATCTTAATACTAAGAGGACTTGATGATCTATTTAACGTTATGTTCCTTCTTAAGGGAAGATTATTTACTTCGTCTATTATAGGACATCGTAATACATCACCCATATTTCATCGGGTTTCATCGGGATCCTAGGCGGTCATCAGCCATCCCTGGCGGTCCCCTCCAGCCCCCTCACTCTTAGTTCTCTGCCCCTCGCCGTGATCCTTGATACTTACACTCTGTGACCACCTCCCTCGTTCTTCCCAGTACTTTCCTACACTCCACTGTCTTCTGATGCCTGCTACGGCCTCACCAACTATCTCCACCCTCATGGCATCTCCCCTGCCGTGTTCCCGAACGGTGAAATGTCGCGGCGGTCTGATGTTTCGGAGTTGGCGTCTTGCCAAGCTAGAAGTTGCTTCACCACCAACGCATGTCTTTCACGCTTAGCCCACAAAAGTGGTGTCCTTCCCTCGTTATCTGGCTTGGTAGGATTGACGTCTTGCCGGTCCAGAAGTTGCCTCACCACTGACCCGTGCCCCTTCAGCGCAGCCCACGAAAGTGGTGCAATACCCGCGTTGTCTGACTTATCGGGGTTGAGGTCTTGCCGGGCTAGGAGCTGCTCCACAACTGACTCATGCCCACCATATGCGGCCCCAATGAGGGGCGAAATGCCGTTGTGGTCTGACTGTTCGGGGTTGACATCATGCCGATCCAAAAGTAGCTTTACTACTACTGACTCCTGCCCATAGGTTGCAGCCCACGAAAGTGGTGTCTTGCCCGCTTTGTCTGGCTTGTTAGGGTTGATGTCTTGTCGGTCCAGAAGTCGCTCCACTACCGACTCATGCCCTCTCATTGCAGACCACAAAAGTGGTGTATTGCCCTCGTTGTTGGTTTGGTTAGGGTTGACATCCTGCCGGTCTAAGAGTTGCTTCACGACCGACTCATGCCCGTTGAATGCAGCAAATAAAAGTGGTGTATCGCCCTCGTTGTCTGGCTTGTCAGGGTTGACGTCTTGTCGGTCTAAGAGTTGCTTCACAACCGACTCGTGCCCGCTAACTGCAGCGTACCAAAGCGGTGTCTTGCCCTTCTTGTCTGGCTTGTCGGGGGTGACATCTTGTCGCTCCAACAGTCTCTTCACCACTGACTGGTGCCCACTAGCTGCGGCCTCTAAGAGGGGTGAAATGCCACTGTCGTCTGACCTATCGGGGTTGACGTCTTGCCGGTCTAAGAGTCGCTTCACCACTGACTCGTGACCTTTCATTATAGCCCACCAAAGTGGTGTCTTGCCCTCATTGTCTGGCTTGTCAGGGTTGACGTCTTCTCGGTCTAAAAGCTGCTTCACCACTGACCCATGCCCCATCAGTGCAGCCCACAAAAGTGGTGTCTTGCCCGTGTTGTCGGATTCGCCAGGGTTGACGTCTTCTCGGTCTAAAAGCTGCTTTACCACTGACCCATGCCCTCTCATTGCAGCCCTCAAAAGTGATGTCTTGCCCGTGTCGTCTGATTTGCTAGGGTTGACCTCTTGCTGAGCTAAGAGTTGCTTCACCACTGACTCGTGCCCACCAGCTGCAGCCTCCATAAGTGGTGAAATGCCGCGGTGGTCTGGCTTGTCGGGGTTGACGTCTTCTCGGTCTAAAAGTTGCTTCACCACTAACCCATGCCCTCTCATAGCAGCCCACAAAAGTGGTGTCTTTCCCATGTCGTCTAATTTGCTAGGGTTGACGTCTTGCCGGCCTAAGAGTTGCTTCACCACTGACTCGTGCCCACCAGCAGCAGCCTCCATGAGGGGTGAAATACCGCGGTGATCAGAGTTTTCGGAGTTGACATCTTGCCTGTCTAAAAGTTGCTTCACCACTAGCCCCTGCCCCAAAGTTGCAGCCCACGAAAGTGGTGTCCTGCCCTCGTTGTCTTGCTTGTCGGGGTTAACGTCTTGCCGGTCCAAAAGCTGCTTCACCACCGACTCGTGCCCTGTCGCTGCGGCCCACGAAAGCGGTGTCCTGCCCCCACAGTCCGGTTTGTCGGGGTTGATGTCTCCCCGGTCCAAGAGTTGCTTCACCACTGTCTCCTGCCCACAAATTACAGCCCATGAAAGTACTGTCTGGCCCTCATTGTCTGGTTTCTCGAGGTTGACATCTTGCCGGTCCAAAAGTTGCTTCACCACGGACTCGTGCCCAACGCATGCAGCCTCCATGAGGGGTGTTCGGCCGCGTTGATCTGAGTGTTCGGGGTTGACATCTTGTCGGTCTAAGAGCTGCTTCACCGCTGACCCTTGCCCCAAATTTGCAGCGAACCAAAGTGGTGTCCTGCCCCCGTTGTCTGGCTTGTCGGGGCTGACGTCTTGCCGGCCCAAAAGTCGCTTCACTATCAACACGTTCCCACTACCAGCAGCCTCCATGAGTGGTGTAAAACCATGCTTGTTCGTGTGGTCAGGGTTGACATCTGCCCGGTCCAAAAGCTTCTCCGCCATCAAGTTGTGCCCTTTGCTCACAGCCCACCAAAATGGTGTATTGCCAGAGTTGTCTGGCTTGTCAGAGTTGACAACTTCCTGTCGCAGCAATAGCTCCAGCGCTTCGAGCTCCCCGCCCCTCACGGCCCATATCAGTGGAGTTATGCCGGCAGAATCTCCCTGATTGGGATCGCAGCCGTTAACTCCTAACAGACAGGTCATAAGACTAATAATTCCGAAAAATGATACACAATGTAGTCCATCGAACAGGAAAGGAGAATTCGCTTCGAGGGAATCATCATCGGGATCTAATAATTGATCAAAAAGTACACTGGCCGTTACATGGTTCTCGTACTTGTCCAAGAGCTCCATTGCGAGTAATATCACGCTATCCGAAAGTTCTCTCTTTGCATGGGTGCCCCAATATCGCGAACAATATTTGAGAAAGGCCATGCTGGAGAGGTCAGGTTGGGGTTTGGCAGGAAGGGCCTTAACCTGGTCTGAATTCAGATAAGTCAAACACGTTTCCGCCATCTCCAACTCAGCTCGAGGGAAGAGGTTGCGATGAGTAGTGAGGTACTCGCGGAGTGTGTGATGGGTCAACCGAGCCGTTGAGGCTTCCATATCTACACTGACAAGCCCCTGACAGCAGGCGAGCAACGTCTCGATCGCAGGGACATTATCGCTATTGAATCATGTAGACCCTATCTCTACACCAAGGGCATGGCATAGTTCGTGTACTAGTAGTGGCCTTTCCGAATGACATATCCACATCAGTGTCGTCATCGCAAGTTTTGCTTTCTCCCCTTCTTGAGCCCTTATTCGTACTAGAGTTGCCTCGTATGCATCTCCCAGCCCTAATCCATCTCCCATCGCATTGAGCCTATTTCGTCTCCGATGGATTGTGGTTTCTCTTAAGACTCCTTCAACTTTGAGTGAAGCCATCAGGAATCTGTATTTGCATCTATCAGTATACGATTCACAACTGTTTTCCTGCATCTCACGCTGGTACGCACGTTTCAGGGTTCTCCTCCGGGATGCTCTTCATAATATCATTCTCCAAGGAACTATCCATCGCCTCGGGAGTTGTATCATTCCCCAGCTTCGCCCGCAGATATGTCACTATATCGTCCTCTCTTGACACTATCGATACACTTGTTGTTCTCCCACCTAGTTCCTTCTCAACCACCCCCCGGATATGTGACCTTCCAGTCATGAAAATTCGTGTATTTGGCGACCCCAGTAGAATCTGTCCCAGTGCGCCGAGAACCTCGAGCCGATGTCTTGGAACACATTCGTCGAGTGCGTCAACACAGATGAATGTGCGTTGTAAAGATGTGACAGTTGTACACATTTTCACAATATCAGGAAGTTGTAACCTCCGTCCACCGATCGCCTTCTTCTGGCCCCGAAACTTCCCCACGATGTCTCCCGGGATGGCTCCTAACGCACTGAGAAGCTGTTTGAGCAGAGAGCCCAGCATATTTGTGGTAGACTGGGCCTCCCGGGAAGCGAAGTCATAATAAAAGCAAGCGACTGCAATATCCTGTCCGACCCGATCGCATAAATAATCTACCACCACAGAACTGCCATCGCGATCTGTCAGCAATCGTGCCCCTAGTACCTCGCTAGTAGCCTTCCGTACCATATGTAGCTCTTTCCGACACCTGGCTCACCATAACAAAACAAAGCCTCATGATCAGATCCACCATTCTCATTACCATTATACCACCCCCTGAACTCATTCGTCTCCAGTAACCAGTTCCCTACACTATCCACCCGCTGCTCACAAATATCCTGATGTCGCACCTCAGGCTCTAAGGGTGACAACCATGCCAAGATTTTGGTCTCATCATCGGCAACAATAAGTGTGATGGCATTGTTGTAACTATTCGATACATTGAAGGAACCGATGTTATCTGTAAAGACTCGGGACATTCTGCGTTTTTTTCGGTGCTTGAAATGGGGTGGAGAGCGGGTTGCTGAGGTGCTTTTGATCGTTTGACGAAGCTCCAGTCGGTTTAGGAAAGAGGGTTCATCGCTCAGCCACACAGCCACCTCCTGGAATTGCAACCCAGTGCATGGGAAATGAATTTATGCAACCAAACATCTTCCGCCCGTGATTCTGCTTGCTTGGGCACAAGGCTCCGCAAGAGCTACACGGCTTCGCCCCTTGCTAGCCTCGTTATCTCATCATGAAGACAAAGGATGAATATTCCAAACTCTTTTTTTTGACTGCAATGGCGGCGATACGATGCAAGACGAGTGACGAGCGGTGAAACGAAACGAAACGCCAAGCAACTTACCGCGAAAATGATCGGACACTCAAGTGCGGGGGGGGGCGTCTTTTCGCTAGCCACCGCCTCAGGCTCACGCTCAACAACTCCACGATGCTCGATGCTCTACTAACTAACCAACTGGCAAAGACAGGAGTATATATCAACAATAATACCCTATTCCCCCATCAGCGCCCATGCTACTCTATGTGAGTCTCTCCTTCCCCCTGTGAGCGAGCACTCCTAGGTTAACAAAAGGAAAACAAACACATTCCCGCCTCCGGGCTTCCAGCTTTTTTTGGCTAACCCTACAATGCTTTCGCTTTTCTCCTGACTTTTTCCCAAAAGCTGCAGGATCCCAAAACTATCGCGCATTCCTGTTTTCGCAATGCTTTCCCGAACGTACAGACAAAGACGTCCGAACCCGAACCGTAGATCCGAAGCCAAAGCAAATGCCGGAAGCGAAACCGCATGCGAAGCCAAAGCGAGTCTCCGGAGACAAACCCATGTCCCGATCCTCAGCGCACATCCGATAGCAAACCTATGCCCGAAGCCGGAACCATATGCCCGGACCCTCAGCGCATTTCCGAAACCAGGCAAATAAGCGCACTCCCGGAAGCTATCCGCACAACAAAGGAAGTACCGGGAGAGTATGGCGAGCAGCACCATTTTCAACATGCGAGGCTAATATCACACGAGGGATAAAATCTTTATCTGTCATTCCGCGGCGTGGTATGCCCAAGAGACCTAGTTAAGGAAATAAACATATCTAAAAAGTATCCTTCATTTGCTAGAAACTCAGGCCCCTTTTATCTAATCGTCTCCTCCCGAGAGCCTCCTGATAAGACTTGAAGGCAGCCTCCCGACCAGCACCACCCCCCGATATACTGTGTAAAAAGTATTTATTTATCCAATTTTCTATCATTCTAGATCCCCCTGCCAGACAGTCAAAACGTGACTTTGCCCCAGCGGCGAATTTGCGAATTCTTCCGGGCCATGGATGGCATGTTACGGTTGGTGACCAAACGCTTGCCTTCACTCCTTCACACACCTTCAACCGCCAGCCTTCCCTTAGCGGTCATACCATCTTGAGCTGTTAGACGGCCGTCAACTCGAGTATGAATGAACGAGCCCTAACTCCTCGAGCAGTAAACTGAGACATATTCTGCAAATTCACCTAACAACCCAGCTGATCAAGCGGAGATAAAGGGATACTAAGAATAGTAGTCGCATTCCTTTCCCCGGCGAAAAGGCGAGGGGGACCAAATACAAAATCGATCACAATTGGTGCCCGCTTAGCAAACCTCTTTTATCATCCCGCCTTGCGGTCGGAATCTAGCATGTAGATACAAGTATCCCTTTGGGTAATCGCACAATTTCAATAGGAGATCCTAGGCTTCTATTCGTCTCCTAGCGCCTTCCTCAGCACACACACTCTTAAATACACGTGATACCTCCAGAAAAACGACCGACCGACCATCTCGTTTCCCAGACTCGACGACGTACCGTTCCCTACTATCACCTCACTTCCGGAAGCCTAAACAAATACAAGGCATCGTATACTCGGGTATAGGGAAATCGACGAATAACGCCACACAAAAACCAAGCATAAATTGAATCACAATATCGTGGCACGATGCTTAAATCAACACACCAGAACTGTTGATACAAGCTACATGTTGGAAGTGATGTTGCTCGCTATACTCTCAGGATATCTCTTCCGTTGTCTGGATAGCTTCTAGGAGCACGCTTGCCTGTTGTTCGGAAATGCGCCAAGGATTCGGACATAGTGCTCTGGCTTCGGTCATGGGTTTGTTTGTCTTCGGAGACTTGCTTTGGCTTCCGGCATATGTTTCGACTTCTAGAAGTTTTGTTTAGACATTCGAGAAAGCATTTTCTGTGCAGGAATGCAGCCGTCGGAATGGAAGCGAAATGGCTGTAGGGCAAGCCGGGAAGGATGTAAAAGGTTTCTACACACAAGGGAACGTAGGCCGATGTTGTGAGCAGTGGTGTTTGTTTTCCTTCCATTAGCCCGGGAGTCATGATGGAGGAACGGAAGACTCACACAGAGTAGCATGGGCATTTCTGCTAGCTCATAGGGGGATAGAGTGTTATTGCTGATATATACTCATGTCTTCGCGGATTAGATTAGTTAGTTGAGAGCATCGTGGAGCCATCGTTGAGTGAGAGTTTCTGGTTAGTGAAAAGATTTTCCCTGCGCCTGAGTGTGCGATCGTTTTCGTTGTGACTTGCTTGGCGTTTCGTTTCGTTTCACCGCTGGTCACTCGCCATGCTTTGTAGTTGGTGTGGGAAATTTCGTGAGCGAGGCAAGAGAATGAAGAGAAAGTAAAGACGGGTCGACTGTGAGAACAAGGTAGTTCGTAGAAGAATAAAAACTTTACCGTTAGTTTAGCTTAGATAAGGGTGAAGTTGTGGAAGCTGTTATACGGTACTCGAGTACATATCCTACCCTTCCTACTTAGTGCACAATTTCCAAGCGAGCTCTATCATACTACTACTTACTGCTTTCGCTGTCTATTTACTCTCCCTAGCAGTCAAGTAGTTAGCAGCTGTGTTCGTACGGAGTTCAGGGGATGATCAAAGAGTTTGATGTTGGGATCCAGAATAACGGGAATGATTACCCGACATTCAAGGTTTTGGTGCGATTAGCCGACTGCGAGCACCTTAACTTGTAGGCGAGATTTACCGTATTATACTATGACATAAAAGACCGGTATGTATATCAGACTTTAGCTCTAAGACTTACCTGATGCCATCGCTCTTAGAACTTTACTTATGTCCCAGATATTCTATTTGCGATACCGAGCCAACTTTCGCAGAGAGAGCTAGCTCCTAGTCGGGCTTCCAACTCTCAAGGAATCCCTCCGGTTGAGCCTCCTACACATACCGGAAAGCCCCCATGACGCTTTTCCGAGCGATAGAGGCCTACAAAATCGGCTAGGAATGGTGAGGATGGGAAGGGGGTAGATTAGGTGGGGAGAATCGGGCGCATTATAAATTGTGATGCTCAGGAAAGAAGGACTGGAGTAGAAAAAATTAGAGGCTTTTAGTATTAATGGAGAGAAATGTTCATCACGCAATTGGGCAAGGAGGCGAGTGGCAGGAGGTGAATCCGTGAAAGGGGGGGGAAGTGAGGGAAAAAATAAAAGATAAAACAAATTTTCTGAATTGTTCACAATAGATTATTCTGCAGTGCATCCACTCTCATGTGTATAAAATGTTTGTATTTGTAACTTGTGTCTATCTATCAAGCTTCTAGTCATCCACTCTACAACCTGGCTGCTTGCTGGACTATTATCCGCCTGTAATTGGCCATCTATTGCTTTGGGATTATTGTCACCTTTTAGCCTCATATCCAGATAATTCTCAATATCAGTCAAAGCAGGGATGATAAATATCCTAGCCACCTGCCGCCTTGCTAAGGAATTCCAAGTTTTCGCCGTTGATATGGGGCCTCCGGCAAAGGAATATTCGCATATTGGGTGATATCCGAGCAATTTCTTGGAGCGACTCAGAGTGCTCTCGTCGGTGTCTGGGAGCTAATTTGTCTGAAGCGCTGATACATATAAATATTCGCTGTAGCGGTGTGGCAGTCTTCTTCTTCAGAATTTGTACCGTATCGGGAAGCCGGAGGCCCCGACTGCCAAACTCCTCTTGGGCCTTTCGAAAAGCCTCCCGGATATGCCCCGGGCCCCGCCTCTGGTGATAGGTTGCCCAAGGACAGCTCCCAGCATACCTATAGCGGATTGTTCCTGATGAGAAGGAAATCGCAGTAGAGTCCCAGCACCGTTGTGCTTTGCCCCCTAGCCTGATCGCATAGGCTATCAATTCCCACGGAGCTTTTATTTGCTACTCGTTAGCGACACCTGCATTCCCCTCCCCCGCCATGAGGCCTCCCTACCTAAGATAGGGTTTCCCGACCCCCGGATTCCCGTAACAGAACAACACTGGTTAAACATAACCATCCTCCGTATCGCACCATTCTCTCAACTCGCTTGTTTCTAGTACCGAGTTTCCCACGCCACCGAGCCAATCGGTTCGCAGGATTGATGCCCCTCAGCGTCTGGTCCGACACCGATGTTGACAATATTATTGTAGTCCATCAACGAGTCGAACGAGTTAACATGGCTAATGACTTGCTGGCTCTCTGGCAACATCTGCGCTAAAGTTAATTGGGTGAATTTCATTTTGAGGGAGGAAGAGAGGTAGAGAGGGGCTGTGTGTGCGTGATGAGAATCTGACTTCCCTCGGAGCTGAGGGGATCTCAAGGATCTAAAGAGAGAGGTCGGTAACCGATGAGGCTCTGGCGTTACACAAGTATGGGCCTGTGCAATTCCTAGCGTGCGGCTGATAAATATTTTAGCCATGTGGATCTGATAAGGAAAATTTGATCAGATTTCTGGTTGCTATGCGCCTGATAAGGGACGTGACTAATACTTCTCCCTGCCGCGCTCTTACTTGCTTGCACACCCCGCGCGCCTCTCGCCGTTAAGCCCACCTTCACAGTTGGTGCTGTCTCAAGCTACTACGGTAGACGGTCAATGGGTCACGTTTCCTTCGAGGTGAGCCTGCGAATTCCGCCAGGCACTACCCGAGTAGATGGCTCACTATAGGAGGCAAACACCCGGCTCCTCGAGCACCTGCGCGCACACCTCCGCACAGCTCCAACCGTCAAGCTACCCTTCCAGTTGGTACTTTACCGTCTCGAGCTCCCAGACTGCCATCTAGAGTGCCGTAGAATTCCATAAATACCCCGTGCGGCGTATTCAAGGGTTGAGTTGTGGAGCAAGGGATCCTCTACGGGCTCATACTCACGTGAGGTAGGTTTTAGGTAGCTGCGGCCTGTTCCAGGATGCGGCTTATAGGGGGGTTTTTACTGTTATAACAATCACGTGCTCCATCTAAGGTTAGGCTTTTGTAAATTACTGTAAATTTACCGTAAAATATAATTCTTTACATAAAGTATTATTGGATTTAAACAATAAACATTAAGAGAACATTACAGATTTGGGAAAGTGTACAATTATATGAGACAACTTAAACTATTACTACCTACTGATAAAGTCCAGGAAGGTCTTCTATAGTCTAATAATCAAAGGCAATAGCTGAACTAGTAAGACAGAGTCAGTTCTGTTATATTTGAACATCCTCACTATGATCCACATCTGTAACATGTATACATGTTCCGGTGACTGTATACAGGAGCGGAGTGCAGGATTTCCTATGTTTAGTTTGATTACTTTGCTTACTTTGATTAGTTTGATTGTTTTACAGCCCCGGAGGTATATTAGGGCTCGGTAGCTTGTGCTAAGTTTAGTTTTGCATGTTGATTGTTTTATTTAGAATGACAAGTGAAGGAACGGTCATGTAAGCTGATGATAGCATTGAGGCAGTGTTATGACTCTTAGGTTTCATGTGAGATCACAGGACATGCAGGGCAAGGTGCACTGCCCGGTAATGATCGTGATTGCAGGATATCTGATTACTATTGCTCTGGGGGAACTCTTGTATTTAAACACATCTCCTGACTAGCAGGAGAACGGCAGACTTCAGCAGACTCATGTTCCAAGAATATCCTTGGTTGAACGGTGATCTCAGAGTTCCACTTGCCCTTTAACTATTATCTCTCTTTATCCTCGAGCTCCCTGAAGAGTCCCTTAGACCTAGTGCTTGCCAGTTAACCACTAGCCCTCTATTGTACCTTTTCGTTAGACAGGAGTAAACCTGTTACAACATCACTAGACTCTGGATTGTGGCCATTATTAGACCTGTCCTATTAGGCCAAATTACCTGTCACAATGCAAGGATTAGTATTAGTATTTATTGAATTCTCAATCATTATTTTGTATAGAATATTAGGAAAAATACCTAGTTGATATATTGTTAGCTTTTCCTATTTGTACTTCCCAGCCTTTGTGAAATCACATCATTTAGTAGTTATTCTATTGTGAATTTACACCTGTTACTTTTTCTTTTATAGACGACTCCATAACTGTTGACAACAAGAAACTCATATTCTCTAAATCTTAAAACTGGTTATTCAATTACCCGGTTAGGGTTGAGGTTAATTTCAAACCCTAGGCTTGTAAATTACATATGTAAATTGTAAATTATGTTCTGTAATTTACGGTAAAGTATCATAATTTATGTAAATTGCATAACCTTAGCTCCATCTCAGCGTAACCAGCAGGTTTCCAAATCTTTCTATATATCTATCAGCTGCGCTCGACGGTAAATAGGTCCTAACTGCTCGTACTGGCATTGTAAACTGAGACACGTTCTACACTTTCCCCTAGTGCCCTGATGGATAAATGGATGTAATAGAGAAAACAATATACCAAGGAAGAATAGTAATGGGTTTTGTTTACGCCATACCTAGTAGCTGGACGTGATATTCTTATACTGTAACTAATGACAATTAAACTATGATTTAATGAAGAAAAAAACAAAAAACAAAAACAGAAAGAATACGGTAGGAAACCGTACCGCTTTCCCACTTGGCGACCAGGAAAAAGGCGACTAAATGCCATCCTCTTAGCGAATCACTTTTATCACTCCATCTTGCAGCCGAAATCTGATGCAACCGCTTTATACAAGATTCCGCTTCGGCAATGTGAGCGATGGGCCATTCGCATGGAGGGGCTAGCCGTGCATTCACTTTGTTGGAACCTAACGAAAGCACTCAAGAAAGAACCAATAAAAGTGCAATCACTATAGGCACTGTGTTTGCAAAATGCAGAGATTTTTCTTCTACTCTTCTCCCCCTCAGGAGAGAGAGGGGGAAACTGGCGAACTATATACAGATCTGTTGTGGCCACCTATGGCACACCATGCAGCACACTAAACATAACAGTCACCCAGAACAGTTCTCTCCACTATACTGTAAACCCATAAGGGTTAGTCCATCATCCTATATGTAATAGCTCATCACTATATGTGTAATGAACTATCATCATATGCGTAATGGCATAGAGTGTTAAAGAAACGATGGAAACAATACCCAATGCCTTACCGGCATAGAATGTGAAAACAGCAAAGCCTCTGCCAGGTGCACAAACGTCAGAACCACAAAGCCACATGCCCGACATAACCCCATGCCCTATAGGCTACTATCCAACACTCCCCCTGCCTATAGTGCATGATAACGAAACAGACTCAACACAAAAGCTCCCCCTGCTCAGACATTCTAATCAAATCCAAAAACTTCCTATGGCCATCCCCCGACAATGCCTTAGTAAACCCATCTGCCACCATCCGCCCTGTGTTACAATAGTGTAAACCAATCTCTCCACAAGCAACCCTATCACGAATGCCATAATACTTCACTCCAATAGACTTGTGACTTGTCTTAATATTCCCATCCCCAATGTTCGCAATACAAGCCTGATTGTCGCAAAAGAGAATTGTCTTAAACTTTGGTGGAACAACATCAAAGTATGCTGAATGAAACTTGTTAACCACCTGACAAGTCATAGAACTAGGCTCCCCACTAAGAGACTCGAATCCAATCTCTGCTAGTAAGCCACGCATCCACTCTAACTGTGATACTGCATGAGCACAGGCTATGTATTCCGCCTCTGCCGTTGACTGAGCACAAGTAGGCTGTCGAGTAGACCTCCAGCAAATAATACCCTTTGTTCCTAGGCGAGCCGCATACCCGCTCGTAGACTGTAAGGTCGCTGGGTCACCTCCCCAATCTGAATCGCTATATCCAACTAAAAATCCACTTTTGAATTGGGAACCTGTATAACCCTCCAGCTGAGTTAAATCTTCACCCAAAGTAAGAACCAAATCTAGAGGGCCCTTAAGATAGTGGAACACTCTCTTGACTCCTGCCCAATGCCTCTCAGCTGGATCGTGGGAGAACCGCGCAAGAACTCCTACTGCATAGGCAAGATCGGGTCTGGTGGTGGTTGTAGCATATATAAGAGAACCAACAGCCTCTTGATAACGCTGTCGATCACAACGTGCGTCTTCAGGACAAGAGGGGAATAGACTAAATCCCTTTTCCTGCGGTGTAGAAACAGAACGACTCTCTTTAAACCCAAAGCGTTCCAAGATTGACTCCAGATAGGAATGTTGACTTATCGTAACTGTCTTCTGACCTCGCTGCCACTCAATCTTTAACCCAATGTAACTGGCTAGGTTCCCAGACTCTGTTACCTTGAAGTGAGCACAAAAATGAGACTTAACATCCTGGAGCAGCTTGGAGGAACCACTCGCAAGCAGTAGATCATCAACAAAGAGAACAATAAGCATCAATAATCCTCCGGAAAGATAGTAGAGAAGTCCAGAATCAAAAGAAGTCACCACGAAACTAAGATCTGAAAGATACCCTGTTACTGTCTTGTACCACTGCCGTGGAGACTGCTTCAATCCATAAATACTCTTCTTTAACAGAATTGCCCAAGACTTTCTATTCTTTCCTGCCACCTCCTTCTCTTTTTCTAGAACAAGCTCTCCTTTTGTAAAAACAAAATTCACTCCATCCGGCATCTGTAAGTATACCTCATAGCCATCCTCTAAAGGACTACCCAGAAATGCACTACAAACATCCAAGCACTCCGCCTCAAAATCCAATCCTGCTATGAGTGTTAACACCAAGGTGACAGTTTCGTGCCGGGCCACTGGGGCATGAGTGTCGGCATAATCAACTCCATAGATCTGCCGATTTCCCAGCACCACCAAATGACTCTTGAGCTTATCGAGCTCACCAGAAGGTGTAGTCTTTACTCGGTATATCCACTTGCTTCCGATTGCCTTTCTCCTCTCTGGGATTTTGACAATACTGCCCAGAGAACTACTATTGATCGAATTAATCTCGCACTGCATAGACCTGAGCCACTCAGCACTCTCCTCAGAACGTAGAGCCTGCTGATATGTTCTTGGCTCATAGATTACATGAGTTAAAAATCCACGTGCTGAGCCAGGCTGGGCTGATCACATTTGCCGTGGGCGGTTGAGATCTGGCGCCTGATAGCCTTCAGTCTCTAACAATGCCTGCATCTCTGTACTCCCAATTTTACCCCAGGTAGAAGGTTTCTTTTGTGAAGGAAGCACTTCTGATTCTCCCTGCTGAAAGAAAACCGAAGACCCTGAGCTATCACCCTCAGCAGAGTTTGGTAGCTCCTGTAATTCCTGTGGAGCAGGACCATCCATTGAGAGTTCCTCAACCGCAATATCTTCTTCCTTTGATATAAACGGTTCAAATATATGAGAAAATTTGAGGGAGCCGCACCTGATCTTTTTGCCTCCAAAAGTACTTGTAGTATCAGTAGTAGGTGAAGACACTTTTGCATACTTTTCCCCTTCCCAGAAAACAACATCTCTTGTAAAAGACATTCTCCTTGTAACAGGATTATACACCTTGTACTGCTTCTCTGTCAAGCAATACCCGACAAAAACACACTTCACACTTCTTCCATCAAGCTTCTTAGTCTTCTCCGCTGGTACATGGCCCATCACAATACATCCCCATACGCGCAAATGACCCAAATCTGAGACCCTTCCAAACCAACCCTCAAATGGCGTATTGAACTCCCTCTTCAAGTCCTCCAAACCACGAGTTGGTGTGCGATTCTTAAGATAGGTAGCTGTTGCCACGGCCTCAGCCCCAAAGAAATCAGGCAACCCTGACCTGAGCAAGCCATCATACTTCGCACTCGTTCCACAAAGGTACGATTAGCCCTTTCACTTATACCATTGGACTGTGGCGTATACGGTCTGGTGACTTGGGCCTCAATGCCCTGCTGACGCAGATACAGTGTAAACTCCCGCGACGTGTACTCGCCACCACCATCTGTTTGTAGCTTCGCAACAAACAGAGGAAGATTTGCCGGAGTGGGATCTGCTTGGTCTGCTGCTCTCATAGTCCAATGCTTAACTACAGTAGTCTCGTACTCCTAGAAAGCCTTCAACGCTTCTGACTTCTTTTTCAAAAAATAAATCATTGTAAACCGAGTAAAATCATCAATAAAGATGATATAGTATTTACTTCCCGCAAGAGAAGAGGAAGGAATTCGACCAGACAAGTCAGAGTGTACCAACTCCAGAGGTCTGGAAGAACGCGATGTTATTGGTAGTGGTGTAAAAGGCTTGCGAGTCTGGTTCCCATCCAAGCAGTCAATACAATCACATTCACCAGTCAGCCGAGCTGGTATTCCCGCACACCATTTGGTGAGTCCCCTAGTGGCAGCAGGCCCTAGATGCGCAAGGCACTGATGCCATAGGAGCAATGAGGTCGAAACCGATGCAAGATAGGTGGTTGGGCTGTGCGGCCTATTGATAGTGGTCTCAGATGTATCTGGATTAGCAAGTAAAAGAGGGTATAGATGGTCCACCTCTGGTGCCAGTCCAACAATCCTACCCTGAGGCCCACACTCTCGCAAATAAAATCCATAGTCTTTCACATGCTCAACATGAATCCCAACCTTTCCAAGCTATGCATCAGATATCAAAGTTATTCCAAACGATGGGACATGCAGAACGTTGCGAACAGTCGCCGGTACAACTAACCCAAACACGACCAACCTCAAAGCAATTTTTCCAACTCCTTGTGCGTCAACCAAATGATTATCCGCTACCTCAACCTGACACTCTCCCTCTCTCAGTGTCTTGTATTCTATAAACAAAGACTTATCCCAAGTCATATGCCTTGAACACCCAGTATCGATAAAACGACTAGTACTCCCTCTCGTACTAAGTTCTTTTGCATTCTTTCGTACCAACTCACAACCTAACTATGCTGTAGCACTATTATTATTCGTGACAGCTGTATTGCCAGTTTCATGCCAAGTTGAAACCTCCTCTGAACGATTTCTTGTGTTCAGAGACTTCTGATCTCCACGATAAGCTCCTCCTCCGGGCCTTCAACAATTTGCCTTCCTGTGACCTTTCCTATCACAATTGAAACACACGATATCCACATCTTTGGATTCCCGTCTTTCTTCTTTTCTATCTCTTTTTCCCGCATTGCCATATCCTTCTTTCCCATTCCGGGTAACAGAGACTCTTCTCTGATCTAAGAAGTGGGGTTTCTTGGCTGGAGCACCGTTAACGAACAGGGCAGCATCAACAGGCATCTCAAGTGCCTTTTGTAAATTGGCTTCATATTCCTTCAACTGTCTTTTCATATTAGTATAGGTGTAATCAACATGACCCCGAATGACAGTCTTAACCGGGTTCCATTCCTCTGGAATCCTATGCATCGCCGCAGTAATTTTCTCTTCCTCTGAGACTGGTCAACTTTGAATCACCGCCAGATCGGCACACAATGCCTCTATCTACAGGAAGTAGGCCTTAACAGTACCATACTCCTTTAAGGAAATTCTCGCCAACTGGCTTCTGATATTCCTTCCGCGCTCCTTCACTAAGTCCTTGTACTTAGTGCGAATTGTTTTCCATATAACCATGGGATTATCGACCGAGATGTATTCAAGAAGTAACTCCTCCGAAATACCTCAACGAATCGTTCCTGTTGCTCGATCATACCTGGTCCAGTAATTGCGAATCTCTGTCTCTATCGGACGCTTCGTAGAACCTGTGTCTGTATCCTCGGGAGGGGAAGGTTTCACTTTCTCTCCAGCAACAATACGCCAAACAACATCTCTCTGTAGTGTTGACTTCATCTGCACTGACCACCTCTGGTGGTTACTCTCGGTAAGCTTCTCGAAGCTAATCGCAATCGATGACATCGGTTCAGCTTCCATCAAAAATGGACAACAAAAAAAGATAAAAGGAACGTTGATATGGCCTGCTCAGAAGCGAGGGCTCATAACCTGTTGGAACCTAACGAAAGCACTCAAGAAAGAACCAATAAAAGTGCAATCACTATAGGCACTGTGTTTGCAAAATGCGGAGAGTTTTCTTCTACTCTTCTCCCCCTCAGGAGAGAGGGGGAAACGGGCGAACTATATACAGATCTGTTGTGGCCACCTATGGCACACCATGCAGCACACTTAACATAACAGTCACCCAGAACAGTTCTCTCCACTATACCGTAAACCCATAAGGGTTAGTCCATCATCCTATATGTAATAGCTCATCACTATATGCGTAATGAACTATTACCATATGCGTAATGGCATAGAGTGTTAAAGAAACGATGGAAACAATACCCAATGCCTTACCGGCATAGAATGTGAAAACAGCAAAGCCTCTGCCAGGTGCACAAACGTCAGAACCACAAAGCCACATGCCCGACATAACCCCATGCCCTATAGGCTACTATCCAACACACTTGACAAGTGGAGTCATGAGAAATCTCCCTTTTCGCCAGAGGTTCTTTCAATAAGTTTTAGGCAACTTCTGCTACATCATACTCCTATCATCTTCACCTTTATAGCTCAGATTTTGATAAATCATCACTTCCGCAAGCAAATACAAGACTGACCCGTCCTCGCGAGCTGTCCATTGCTCGCTGTATCTGTAACCACTCAATTTTAATAAGAAATCCTGGACATTCTGCCCATGAGCTAGGTCCCCCTACCCGCCTTGAGCACGTGATCCAAGATCTTCATTATTGGAGGTGATGGGTTACCTCGAGAACAACGATGATCCGTCTTGTTTCATACCCATCATAACGCACCTTTGCCTCCAGACCCGGTTCCGAAAGCTCTGAAAAACACAAGGCCTAGAATCCTCAGGCACAGGGAAATCAACCAACGATGCTAAACATAAAATGAAGCCTCAATCGAATCACAATATAGAAGTATCACGCTTAAATCAGCACATTGAAACCGCTGTTCCCTAGTATCATACTGCACAAACACGGTCTTGGTGACAAGAAAGTCGTCGGCACCCCTCCATTTTACCCCAAAAATGGACATTTTCATTTCGCGAGATCTGAGCTTCGCAAGAAAAAGAAAAAAAGCCTTTTCAAGATGGACCGGTGGCTTTAGAGCAATCTAGATACTATCATTTATAAGTGGCAAGCTGTGTTTGTTAATGCCCATGGCGCAACGCCAGTGAGAATGAAGGTGGGCAAAAGATGCTACCCCTAATTTCACATGTAGTTCCGATACAAAAAGTACATTGCAAGAACATCCCGTCTGGATCCCAAGCTCACAGCCTTCAGTGTTGTGAAAAAAATTCTTATAACTTCTACTCGGAAAGGCTAGGGAATTACCAATACAAATGGTAGATCGCTTTCAGATGAGTTGGGAGTGCTTAAAATCAGCGGTTTGTGGTGGAAAATGGGTGGGGGTGCCAACAACTTTTGTCGCCAAGATCGTACAGGGTGCTATTCTCATGTCTACACAGTTGAGGATGAGCCTCCAGCGACGCTCAAAAAAAATCATCTATTTTTCCTTCTAAGCCCTGGCCATAGCTGGGAAAACGCATTCCGTGATGGCAAGGAAGGTTACGCCCAAAGCGCATAAAAGCCTTCTATATTGCATTTGACCATCGGCTGTACTGTTTCTCAAATGAGAGAAAGATAGGTATCCATATAGGACAAACAGACACCAAGTAAACATATGAAGTCCGTATGGTACGGGTGATTTGTAGTTGCTATTCTTGTGGCTTTTTGTACTGCTGCTGTGTAGCTTCGTCTGAGGGAAAGGCTGATATGTGGCGGATGGCCTAAAAGGTCCTCAAGCCGAGTACAAACAATTGGACGATTTGGTTATCTGAGAGATCTCTGCTCGTACCGAAGCTATTCTTCCGTCCCAATTGTCTGGTTTGATGGGTCAATTGTTGGGATGTGTGTGTGATACGTGTGTGAGGTGAGATGTTCATTAATGACTAGTCGTACAAGAGAGAAGACTACTTAAAGGAAATCCCATGCCAAGCCCACTCTCGCACAACCGATGATAGACCTAACCCATAGACATGACCTAAGTGGGTAGCCATACCTCAACATATCAGAGAGCTAATAGAGCTAACACTCCCCCTACGGATACTATACGTACTTTTATATATAGCAACAAACGAAAACAAACAATGATATCTATACTCCAATGGAGTAGTACAGAATAGTAGAAACAAAAGAAATTTTAGAGTAGTCCACACAGACGAACAAACTCCAAATGCTTGCTAACTACGAAAGGTTTGGTTAAACCGTCTACAATCATCTTATCCGTCTGGCAGTAATCCATTACCAAATCCTTTCCGTCCACTATAAACTCCCTAATCTGATGAACTCGAACGCCGATATGCTTGCTATGCGGCTTGTAGGTAGTATCTTTGAACGTAGACAAGGACGCTTGATTGTCATTAAATACAGTACTGACTTGTAGTGATGAGCGTGTGATTTCTTGCACCAGTTGACCAAACCAGACAAGTTCCTGAATAGCAGATGCACTTACTATGAACTCAGCATCGGCCGTACTTGACGCGGTAATCGATTGGCGTTTTGTATACCATTGAAGTATTTGTAACAGGTTTACTCCTGTCTAACGAAAAGGTACAATAGAGGGCTAGCGGTTGACCGGCAAGCGCTTGATCTAAGGGAGTCCTCAGAGAGCTCAAGAATAAAGAGAGATAATAGTTAAAGGGCAAGTGGAACTCTGAGATTGCCGTTCAACCAAGTATATTCATAAATCAAGAGTCTGCTAAAGTCTGCCGTTCTCCTGCTAGCCAGGAGATGAGTTTAAATACAAGAGTTCTCCCAGAGCGATAGTAATCAGATATCCTGCAACCACGATCATTACCGGGTAGTGCACCTTGCCCTGCATGTCCTGTGATCCCACATGAAACCTAAGAGTTATAACACTGCTTCAATGCTATCGTCAGCTTACATGACCGTTCCTTCACTTGTGTTCCTAAATAAAACAATCAACATGCAAAACTAAACTTAACACAAGCTACCGGGCCTTAATATAGCTCCGGGGCTGTAAAACAATCAAACTAATCAAAGTAAGCAAAGTAATCAACTAAACATAGGAAATCCTGCACTCCACTCCAGTATACAGTTACCGGAACATGTATACATATTACAGTATTCCAGATCCGAGTAAAAGGACGTAGCCGGTAGTGGACTTCAATGAGCTCGCTTCTCCAGCGAAGTCTGAATGAAGATATCCGGACAACTTGAAACCTTCCTTCAACTCCCCCGACTCCTGCAATTCTCCTCCCAGACTGCACTTGAGATGTTTGGTCCCCTTTAGACAGTGTAGAACCCTCTTCGCACACGTCCAGTGAATTAGAGATGGGTCGGCGTTAAATCTTCCCAGGTACGAGACCGCAAACGAAATATCCGGGCGAGTGCCTATAGCGATCCAGCATAGACTCCCAATTAGTTTTAGGTAAAGATCCCGATCGCAAGATGGGTCCTCCCCCATGCGCGGCCCCGGTTTATCCTTATCGATCGGTGTTGCGACTGGTTTGCACTCTGTCATGGCAAACGTTTCCAATACTCGATCAATATAGACTTGTTGTGAGACCTAGATCTACCTCTCCTGCTCCTTCCTCGTTATTACCATTCCCAGAAAGTGACTGACTGGCCCAAGATCCACCATTTCGAACTTGGCCTTCAGCTGCTGGCGAATGTGATAGTGGTTCTTCGATGTACCGGTAATAAGAATATCATCGACCTATAAAGCCAAGACGCTTCCGCGTTCATCGGTGTAGATACAGCAATCGAATCGTCCATGGCGGAATCCCATTTCGCCTATAAGAAAGGCATTGATCGTAGTGTACCAACATCTTGGCGATTGCTTTAATCCCTAAAGACATCTATTGAGTGAAGCCACTCGTGTGCCACCCAGAATACCTTTGTGCAGCGAGACATAAACTTCCTCCTCAAGCTTACTTCCCAAGAAAGCTGTGACGACATCCATTTGATAAATTTCGAACCCGAGCGCAGCAGCAATGGAAAGTACTACCCGCATACTCGATAGACTCGCGACAGGCGCGAACGTATGGGTGAACTCCTCTCCTTCGATTTGTCGGAAACCTTGAGTGACCAATTGAGCTTTGTAACGTACCATTGCACCGGTTGGACCCAACTTGTGCTGCAGAATCAACCTCGTAGATATCGCTTTCTTCCCAGTTGGAACAGCATCGACGAACTGTAAAACTTTGTTCTTTGTGAGTGACACACTCCGAATCCACAGCCTTCGGCCATTCCTCCGCCTCTTCAGATTCCATAGCCTTCCGGTAGTTGCGTGGTGCATCTTCAACCATGTATACCGTAGTGAGCATTGCATAGTTGGCAAAAGAAACACATGCTGATCGGTGGGGTTTGCTGCGTAGCTGACTGGTAGCTTCGGGCCATGCTCCTGGTGTACCATTCCAGAAACTGCTTTTCCTATCTGAGCGTAACCCCTTGACCATCCACTGTTCCTTCTCTCTTTGTGGCGGTTTTCCGAAGTGTCCTGGCATAGCCGGTGGTACCATGACTTTCAATCTAGGCTGCGATTCCATATGGACGTTCTCGCCTTCATCGAATCCGGCCAAATTCACCAGTTGTTCCTCCTTGGGTTCCTCAACTCTAACAATCTTTTTCTTCTCCTTCTTCTTAACCCTCGAAACTCTATGTGAATCCGCATCAGCCTCTTCCTCATCAAACTCATCTCCCCAAGCAACCTTCTCCTCCCAGGACAGGACCTCCGGAGGGTAGTAGCGTTGCGGAACTCCCCCATTCTCTATGTCAGTAGGATCGTAAGATTTCGATTCCTCGAAGACGACGTCATGTGCGGTGAAGACAACCTTCTTATCAGGGTTGTATAGGCGGTATTGGGTTGCTGTCATTGTGTACCCAATGAAGATACATTTGCGTACGGTTTTGTCGAGTTTCTTCTGCTTCTCCTGTGGGACTTGTGCGTATGCGACGCATCCCCAAACCCACAGGTTTACATAGCTAGCCGGTTTCCCAAACCACCCCTCGTAGGGAGTCAAACCTGACTTTAGTGATTTCGTAGGCAGCCAATTTCTGACGTATATAGCAGGCATCGCGCCCTCCGCCCAGAATTCTTTGGGTGCACTGACGGCGTGAATGAGTGCTCGGGTAGTACCTATTATCGTTTGATTCGCCCGTTCGCTGACGCCATTTGACTGAGGCGTATAGGGCGTCGTTCTCTGTGCTTGAATTCCTTCTTCATGCAAGAAGTGACACAACTCGTTCGAGGTGTATTCGCCACCCCCGTCCGTTCGAAGTTTCTGAATAGGTCTTCCGTGCAGCTTCTCAACCAATGCTTTGTATTCCTTAAAGCATTTGAGAGCGTCCGATTTCTTCTTTAACGCATAACCAACTTTGTATCTTCTAAAGTCGTCCGTAAAAAGTAACACATATTGTGATCCGCCTAATGGGACCGGATCGATAGGTGCTGCGATGTCGCTGTGTATTATTTCCAGAATCCGGCTAGCGCGCGAGGATTCCGGGACTGAAGGGAAAGTTTTGCGAGTCATTTTCCCGTAGACACATTCCGTACACACGCATCCAGCCACCTCGGGCAGGGTGGGTATCACGTTTTCGGCCCTGGATAACTTTCGAACCCCATCCACACCCAGGTGTGCAACGTGAAAATGCCACACTGCTGATTCTCAAACGGCTTCCCTATCCGTAGTTATGGCCATCGCCACTTGTTCCGACTTCCCCTCATAAGAATCATTGCTTTCCAGCATGGTTCTCAAAATGTAGAGACCATCAATCTCCATTGCTTCAATTTAAGAGCTCTTCTTCCCTTCTCTTCCCAGTGATGCGCCTCCATTGCAGTGGAAGTTGACAAACAGGTTCGACCTTCGTAGCTGCGAGATGGAGAGCAAACTATTCTGACAACAGTCCGGAACATTGAGAAGGTCATGAAGGATGAGCGTCTTCCCGCATCTCTCACCAGCGTCCCACACGTTAAGGGTAACATCGCCTCGTCCAAGAGTGTCAATCTCGGAGTTGTTGGAGACTCTGATGATGTGGTTTCCTTGTGGAATCGGCGTATACGTAGTGAAGCATTTTCGTGAGCCAGTAACGTGGTTACTGCATCCGCAGTCCAGTAGCCAATGGCCTTCGTCTGATGGCAAGCGAGGAGTACTGAAAGCTGTAAACAGAGATGTGTTTGGCGCATCACCTGGTGCCGCCTGAGCAGCCGTCGAAGTTTTGTCCGCCACAACACCCCTTCTCTGATCGTATTTGAATTTTCGACATTCGCTCTTCCGGTGGCCTTTCTTTTGGCAATAATAGCAGCTAACCGACACTCCAGCACCTTGCGCATCGCCGCCAGAATAGTCCTTCGAGCTTCGTCTGTCGAAATTCCTCCTACCCCCTTGGTAACAGTTGTTCCTGCCTTGAACTGCAAGTACTGTCTCGCCATTGCCGTCAGCGAGCCTATCTCGATTGAGAGTAGATTCTCTGGCCTTAATAACTGCGATGAGGTCGTCCGGTTTATCGGGTTGTATTATCGTCGCTTGTAGGTCTCGCCATTCTCGCCAGGCCTGAGGCAGTCTGTTCAGCTCGTAGAATGTCTTTTCGCGAGCCTTGATCTCCTCGTCGGCTTCTCGTAGGGCTTCGATGATTCGCTCCAACTCATAAACGTAGTTTGCTGCAGTTCCGTGAGTGTCGTAGGCGCAATCGAACAATGATCTTCGAAAGAAGTAAAGTTCCAGACCCAAGGCCTTCTGGTGTCATGCATTGAGCTGGCCCCACAGCCGAACAGGGTCCTCGTCATAGCCATCAGCGTTATACAGAGCGCAAATGTGTGGCTCCATCGAGTTGCGAATTTTAGCTGTAATCCGGTAACATTTGCGTCGATAGTTATTGAGAGCACTAACCACGGTTGGTTCTGTACTAGTAGCGTCGGGCTGAGGTTCCCTCCCAGAGACGATCCACCACATATCAAATTCCTTAAGCTGATCGGCCATTCTCTGCCACCATTGGGCAAAGCTCTTATCACCGAGCAAAGAAAACGTCATCCGCGAGGTGACATTGATTTCGTATGAGTCTGTCATTGTCGTGATAGATAGACAGACAGACAGACAGACGATTTGATGGATGGATGGATGGATGGACGAATAGATAGATCCGTAAGATGAAAGAGAGTGTAACAATCCTACTCTGGTGGAGATTAGTGACGCAACAGGTAACGAACGACTTACGTGAGGATCTGGAACTATTGCAATAGTTCTAGTTCGTTTAGATATCTGAGAGTGTTCTTCTTTCCGAGATTAACTTATAATCTCGTCTTTAGTATTTAGACTATCCTATAGTCTTCGTATTTCACCTCAATATCTTATTGGGGAGAGATGAGTAGGGAACTTCTTCGTATCGTGATCTCTTCTCCTTTGAGAGAGATGTGAGACTGTCCTTGTCTTAATAAGGTCGTAGATGCTCTGACGTTCAAGAGCTAGGTTGCTTGCATACAAGCGAGAAGTAAAGGTAAAGGTAAAGGTAAAGTTATATTGTAAGAAAGTTACTTAGATGGTAGCGTGAAGAGCTCTAACTACTTTGACCGAGTCTCCTACTTATAGACTCTTCACGCCAACAACCCTAACCCTGGTGACTCATAACTCAAGTCACACGGTCTTATGACTCATAATGAGTCATGCCCGAAATCCATCAGATGACTCCTATGAGTCACTGCGCAACATGCCTTAAACCAATCAAAAATCATAAAACATGTCAGGTGCGCAAAGCGCGTCACCTGCGTGAAACTCGTGACTCATAATGTGAGTCACGCGCAAAAGTCATTACATCATTATGACTCACAATCGTGAGTCATAGAAACATCAACCAATCATAACATAACGATGACAGGCAAGTGCGAGTGTAACAATCTTACCCTGGAGGGGTTAGTTATGCAACAGGTAACAAATTACTTACGTGAATATTTTGAACTATCTTTATAGTTCTCGTTCTTTTAAGTATCTGAGAGTGTTCTTCTTTCCGAGATTAGCTTATAATCTCGTCTTCGCCTTGGACTATCTTATAGTCTTCTTATCTCAATCCAATGTCCTATTGGGGAGAGATGGTGAGGGAACTTCTTCGTATTGTGGTCTCTTCTCTTTTTGAGAGAGATGTGAGACTGTCCTTGTCTTAACAGGGTCGTAGTTGCTCTGACACTTAAGAGCTAGGTTGCTTGCATACAAGCGAGAGATAAAGGTAGAGGTAAAGTTATATTGTAAGAAAGTACTTAGATGGTAGGGTGAAGGGCTCTAACTACTGTGACCGAGTCTCCTACTTATAGACTCTTCACGCCAACAACCCTAACCCTGGTGACTCATAACTCGAGTCACGCGGTCTTATGACTCATAGTGAGTCATGCCCGAAATCCATCAGATGACTCCTATGAGTCACTGCGCAACATGCCTTAAACCAATCATAAATCATAAAACATGTCAGGTGCGCAAAGCGCGTCACCTGCGTGGAACTCATGACTCATAATGTGATTCACGCGCGAAAGTCATTACATCATTATGACTCACAATTGTGAGTCATATAAACATCAACCAATCATAACATAACGATGACACGCAAGTTCGAGTCATGTGAGAACTATGAGTCAACTGACTGCATAGCGTGAAAACATAAACATATATGACTCACGATCGTGAGTTATAGAAACATAAACATACCTTATGACTAATAACTATTAGTCATGTGAAATCTGCCTTGCTTAGTCACGATTTGTGACAGCGAGTCATGTGGGAACTATGAGTCAACTGACTGCATAGTGTGAAAACATAAACATATATGACTCACGATCGTGAGTCATAGAAACATAAACATACCTTATGACTAATAACTATTAGTCATGTGAAATCTGCCTTGCTTAGTCACGATTTGTGACACAGAGTAAGAGACTGATAGAAAATTGATAGAAATTAAAGCGCAATAGATGAACAAATTCAACCAATTGATCAATCAATCCAGACAAACAGGAAGAAATTATTCGAGAGGTACTGCAATGTAGCAAACCGACCTTCGAACTTCACAATTTCTGTTTTCATAGAGCGTGGTACACGCAGAGGCTCATAACCTGTTGGGATGTATGTGTGATACGTGTGTGAGGTGCGATGTTCGTTAATGACTAGTCGTACAAGAGAGAAGACTACTCAAAGGTAATCCCATGGCTGGCCCACTCCCGCACAACCAATGATAGACCTAACCCATAGACATGACCTAAGTGGGTAGCCGTACCTCAACATATCGTAGAGCTAATAGAGCTAACATCAATGAGAGTTGCTATCTGCCGGTTCGTGCACTACAGCCAGTTGGTAAAAGTGATTACGGAATGGAACCCACCCCGGGCCCTAGCATAGAATGAATGGGCCCCCTCCACCACGCAGTCCACAATCAATTGTGCTATCCCCCTTCTCCCTCAAGTCCATCCAAATCCCCACCAACCGGAGATCTCCCCGTTTCCAGACTACTTTAGTTAAATGACAGTGCAAACATCTAACGGGTGGGGGGGTCCATATAATATAATGAGCTGGCTCAAAGGCAGAAAAGAGAAATAGAACGAGAGTAATTTATAAAAAAAGCGGACCTGACCATTACTAATAAATTGGCAATACAAATCGATCGTCCCCAATCGCATTCAGGCGCAGCCCAGCCCACCTGGCCTGTTGGGAACACTGGGTTCGATTATCTAAGGCTTTCTTTGCAACATTGTCCAACTGTCCCTTCCCGCGCCCCATAGTCTTCTGATATCCCCTATGCTCCCCTCCAGAATCCCCGTTGTCATGCTATTTCCCCGCCGTCTTTGTGGGCCCCACTTCCCCGGTGTCCCCAATTGTGGAATCCCCCACCACCTGGAAGTCCACTTAAATCTCCAACAATGTAGGGGGCTCCCCATTTCCTGACTACTCTCGCTAAAGGACTACAAATATCAAGGGTCCGGGTGGGAAGCCAGTTCAAAGACTAGAAGACAAGGCTGTAAGGCTAATAGGGGAATAGCCGAGGAGTAGTTTATACGGCAAACTAATCTAACTATAAGGTATAAATAAAATGGCAATATTAATCTATCATTAAAATTTATAGGAGAAAGCAAGGAAGGAATTTAATGATCTAAAAGGTACGGTTGAACAAAGAAAATAATAAAAAAAGGCGATCACACAGGAAAGGGGAAGATTAATAATTTGTCGCCGAGGCAAAGGTTAATGAAACACAATAAAAAGTTGCAAGTGAAGTAGGAAAATAACTTCACACCTCTTGATCCCTCCTACAACAGAAACAGAAAATTCCCTTTCCAATCGAAGCATTGAATATCTCGGAGGTCTCCAATAATTATACATAATATGACTCCACTGCGGGGAAATAGTGAATTGGAACCATGGAGAATTTTCAAGCTGAGGTATAAGTAAACAATCAATGAAGAAGGATTTGAAAGAGGGCGTCAAGGAAAATATATCAAGGGCGCGCCGTAACTCTGAGAAGCTCGAGGAAGAGGGGGAGAGGGAGACAAAGGGATTTTGTGGGGGGAGGTAGAGATAGACGAGACACGGTTAAAGGGGGAAAGAGAGTAAGGAAGTCCGGAGCTGGCCCGCAAAGAAGGCTGGGATTGGAGGTTTCCACCCTTGGAGTAGATTTTCCACGTCTTCATGGCCCTTGCTGGACGCATGGTAGAGTGGGGTGTGGCCACTTTTGTCTGGCCTGGTGGGATTGACATCTCCCCGGTCCAAAAGTTTCTTCACTATTGGCTCGTGCCCTTGCATTGCAGCGAACGAAAGTGGCGTCCTGCCCTCCTTGTCTGACTTGTCCGGGTTGACATCTTGCCGACCTAAGAGTTGCTTCACCACTGACTCGTGTCCTCCATGTGCAGCCCACAAAAGTGGTGTCTTGCCCTCATTGTCTGGCCTATCGGGGTTGACGTCTTGCCGGTCTAGAAGTTGCCTCACCACTGACTCGTGCCCACCATATGCAGCCTCGATTAGGGGTGTTAAACCCTGGTTGCTTGCATGGTTAGGGTCGACCTCGGCGCGGTCCAAAAGTTGCTTCACTACTGACTGGTGCCCACACAGTGCAGCCCACCAAAGTGGTGTATTGCCCGTGTTGTCTTGCTTATCAGGGTTGACTTCTTGCCGG
>Ga0307509_10002563_pt1 | contig 29178 bp, 19 predicted proteins | sample 10_EM_MG_FD_202245 | JGI IMG/M metagenome (GOLD analysis project Ga0307509, IMG submission 202245) | Populus trichocarpa ectomycorrhiza microbial communities from riparian zone in the Pacific Northwest, United States - 10_EM | ecosystem: Host-associated > Plants > Roots > Unclassified | place...
AAAATATACCCACTTCCCCCCCCCCCCCCCGCCTGTGGTAGAGTGATATGCGGGTAGTCCCTGTCCTCTAGCACCTCATCGAACCCCGCGAGTCACGAGGGGAATAAAGCAAAAAAGAAATAATGGAAAAAGTAAACTATGTTGGGAAAAGCAACCAAGCGAGCCAGCACGTAGGAAAATCAATATCCCGAGAAAGTGAAGTAAAGTGATATATATCAATCCAGATGGGGGTAAGTAAAAAACAACCGTGTCCTACGGTACTCGAGTTCTGTACAAGTACTAGTACTATTGCCTGCCAAGCCGGTATGAATCACAAGGAAAATCCAGTGTGGTGGGCTATTGAGATCTGGAATGAGCCAGCGATAGAGGAAGAAAGGACGATACAGCAGGAAGAGACAGAAAAAATAAACAAAAAAGCTCAGCCGTAGATATATATATTCCTTCCATTGCAAAAACGTTTCAGCTACTGTGCATCCTTCTTATTCAAAGCGAGATAGCTATTATTTCATTTTTTGGGACTCTCTCATCCGTGTCCATGTCAGGCAGGTCTCATAAGTCCTTCCAGGGTCTATCGGATGCCATTCCCCGACAACCGGTATTCCTTCATTCGCGCCAAACTCACGGGCTTATTTTCCTTTCTATTTTGCTCCGGAAGCCAAAAAATCGGGGCAGATCATTGGAAAGGGCGCTCGGAATGTGGGACTGGGAGGACAAAAAAACCAAAAAAAACCACCGTACTACCTAAGTTACAGTGCCTACGGGGAACACACGAAAAAGCAAGCCAAAAAGTCCAAAAATGAAACCCACCACCATTCCCCGAAGAAAAAAAAGAAAGGAAAAAGAAAAAGGAAAAGGAAATGCAGTCGAAGACTTGCTTTTTTGGGGGGGGTGAAGGGGAAAACCGAAAAGTGAACAAACATTGATGGTGCCTGTGACACTCTACTCGCCCCAAAATGTTTCCCACGCATCCAACCAAAGCCTGAATTCTTCCTCGTCCTCCTCCGTCACTGCCCCCCCCAACCAACCGAGTGATATACTATGACCGCACTATGCTTAGAGGCTCTTTTTTTTCCTTCTTTCATCTTTCAGAGGCCGGTAACTCATATGTTAAGCACTGGCCCAGGCGAACCAGGGGCCGAACTCAGTAGTGGTGGTGATAGAAAGGTCGCTTGGTTTCTTTCTTTTCTGGGTCGGCGAGTCCATGGGCACAGCCGTTTCCTCCGCCTGCTTTACTTGACTTGCTTGCTGGGTTGCCGGGTTGGAGAGAAAGAGCAACACGTTTCTAGTGGCACAAGTTGGACACTAGGCCAAGGTTAAGCTAACTAACAATACCGTGATTATTCCCTGCTACCTTAGCGCCTTCGCTTGACTTTTGGTGCCCCGCCGCATAGTGGCCAAATTTAGTACCGTACAAGATTCCTCCGGTGCGATTCCCCGCTGTGTATTGAGAAGGAGGGGGGCGGGGGAAGGAAGTGATGAAGGAATAGAATGAGGGAGGGAGCCGAAATAGTTCTAGATAAAGTGAGAAAACCACATATATGCACATTCGCAGCCAATTTAGTTAACCAAGTGTAACACCGACCGTACTATTTCTCGACATTTCGTGAGTGACAAGAATTTCCTAGCTATACAGCACTATTCCGCTGCGACACCGCCGCCTTGTTCTTCCCCCTCTCCTCCCTTCTACACACGTCCCATCCTTCTTTTTTTTTCTTACTTTACGGCATCGATTCCTTGCTATTTTCCTCTTTAGAAACCTGGAGGAGAAACATCCTAGATGTCCATCTCTTTTGCTGCTTTATTGCTACGAAGAACCAATTCTTTGCGAAAAAATAAGAGAAAAAAAAGTCAAGCTAGTGTAAGATTAGAAGTGCTCTACTACTCCGCCCTAATCTCGTATCACTTGTGCAGACAGTATGGGTACTTGTACGGTAATAACTCATTCCTACCCGCTTGCTTAATTATTTACTCCACCCCACTCTATTATGCATTCCTGCACCACCCAAGGTAAATGGATAAATAAATGAATAAGCTGAGAAAAAAGGAAAGGAAATAAACTAATCCTCTGCTAAATTCGGTTCAACCCAACCACTGCTCCACACCATGCTCATTCGGGAACTTCCTAACTCTCTCGGGGGCCCGATAAGAGTGTAAATCGGGATACAACACAGCCTACCAAACGATAGTTTCACGATCGGGCGAGCGCGTCAGTCAAAAAACGAGCCTCAAAGCAAATAAAAGAGAGCAAAAACTGGTTTTTGGAATTTTTTTATATTCACACTTACCAAATCAGGTCTCGTGCACGACGGCAAAGTTGAGCCAAATGTGTTCACAGCCACATCATCACCGTCAAAGTTGATTTCTACCTGCTGTGATGTAGCACGTGATGGGTCGCTTAGTAGGTAGTTGTGCGGGGAGATGAAGACGCTAGATTGGGCTGTTGTGAAGACGGTGTTCGGTAGATCTCCGGTGTGGGGGACGTGGTGCATTCCCAGGTTGAACCAGACGACGCTGTCAGAGATGCCAGCAGGTTTTAGTACGATGTTTTTCATTTATGTCTTTTTTGGCATGAGACGGTATGAGGGAGGGAGGGAAGGAGGGAGGGAGGGAGGAAGGGAGATACTACGTACATATCTTCCTGAAGTAACGATTCTCCATCAAAGTACTTTGCAAAGTTGATGAGCGGGTCCTTCGGGTTCATGGCATTCGCAGCCGCCGCCGAACGCTGTTCAGTGTCCTTATGCTTCGTAACGTAAAGGTGATGAGTGGCAAACCCCGCTGCCTTTTGAAGGTTACTGGAGTCTTGAACCGTGAGATGGATGGGTGTTCCGGTTCCTACACAATTTCCATGGAAAATATTATTAGCTCCGTTTTTCCTTCAAGCATCACCGATGCTAGTTTCGCCCTCTCGGAATTCCACCCACCAGGCATGATCCTATATCCAGGAGATGATCCGAATTTGTTTGGCTGATCCTTGTTCACTACGACATACATAGCAGCACCATTTGTGGCCCAATTTATCTTTCCCTCGTCCTCATTTTTGACTGAAGAGCGTTCAACATGCATGGTATTCCTCGGGGAAGTCGACCAAACATAACTAGGAGGTAGGAGGTCAGCATCGTGAGAACCTTAGAAAAGAGAGGTCAAATAGTCACTGATAATCTTACTCTGTGGTTATTGGTACGACGCCGACTTTCTCAAAGGTATTCTTCGTCCCGAGAATATCCAGATCAGCTTTGAAATTCAAAACATGATCATGCATGGACCCAGACGTGGCATCATGGATTTGGTATCCATAATTTTCATTATGAGCGTAGAAAGCTGAGAGAATATAGCCTGAAGCCCTCACTTTGATTTCTATCGAACCGTCGAGGTAGAAGTTGTAATCGAAATCATAGTCATAGTTGCCGATCGTCGCCACAAACCTAAGAGTGAATATGGTATTCCTAGTCACGGAAACGTAGGCGGGAGCAGTGTGTCTCTGCAGGGGGTATCCGGCATCATGCTCGAACAAGCAGATACTGTTTTTGTGGGTCGTAGTGTTGCCTCTCTCGTGCACCATCGAGTCGAGAAACGTAGAGTAGGCGGGGCAATCGTAGCCGGGAACTAACTCATATACATAAGGCCCAAACCCGTAGTAACTATCTAGGTAAGCTGTTCCACTCTGCGTGGGGTCGTTTCCGGCGTAATGAGCGATCGCCTCTTGCAGACCAAGCTCATAAATGATCCTTTTGCCTTTGTATTTAATATCATGTAGATTGACTCCGGTGTCTCTATTGAACCCAATGTAAAAGGCGAAGTCCATCCACTCGACGTACTTGGCATCTTTGTCGACTGAGAATCGCTGTCCGTCGGGTTGGATTTGTATTGGGGGAGACCGTATGTCTAACGGGGGTGCTGTACCAGTCTGGCCGGTGTGAGTCCATTGCCCGTCGACTTGCTTAGCGAGCTTTTTAAAGCCAGGAGACATCCAAGCAGCCCGAAATTCATCAATACTTTTATAAAGTTTGTTGTCGTAGAGAATATTAAGCAAACGCCACCCCTGCCAATCACGTCCGGTGATGTCTATCCGGCCAAGTTAGCTTGATGGGAATTTATCATAGTGCCGAAGCGGCCAAAGTTGAACAAGCAACTAACCTAATTTGAGATAGAGACCTTGAGGAAGAAGAGTAAAAGCATCATAATCACTAGTTGGGTCAGACCAAAACTGAACCCAATAAATAATTTTTCCGTTCTCTTCCCAAAGAGGATCTATCCCCCGGAAACTCGAATTAGTGTAATCCTAAGAGAATATTAGCGATCAGTTGCCAGTGAACTTGAGGCTCCCACCTCACAAAGGCCTGAGAGCCGGAGAGTCGGAGAACCCCCGCAACTTACCGTTCCCAAGATATCCAGAGTGATATCAGACATATTTGCGGCAATGAGATCAAGCCATATTCTTTGAGTCACCTCATCCGCAGCATAATTTGGAGATTTCCCCTCCCCCTTGTTGTAGAAATAGTTTAGAGGCTCAATCTTAGTAACGCTTTGGACAACCGGAATCGGTCCAACCTAGTTTGCAAATACCAATTGTCAGATCAGAGATAGACCCCACGCGTATTGTGCTGAAGCTAAAGAGGGAGTATATCTCACCATGTACTCTTGCCAGTAGGGCTTTTCCGTCGCACCATAAGAGATAACAACCCTAGCGTATCTCTTTGGTGCGGGCCCAGAGCCATCCAAATAGGGCAGGACATCAGTCTTGTTCGGTGTTAAAAGCTCCGTAACTCCAACCCAATTATCCCAAGCTGATGCATTCTCATAGGCGGTCAAGTTCAACCCCTGAGCGGGAGCGTGAAGCCATGCAAGAAGATCTATAATTTCGGTGTTGCTTAGAGGTTTCCATGGGTTAGGTTTGGGCGCTGTTACTGAAGGGTTGAAAGGTGCAGTGCAGTTCTCATTTCTGGGGTACAAATGTGTACCTCGAGGGTTGACGCGTGGGGAACAGCTGGGAGCCGCGCATACAGCCAATTCGGAAGCTATGACAGCTAGAGCCGCGAGGATTCCTCCTAGACAGACCATATTTGTTTAAAACGCTCGTTTTTGGGTTGACGGGGAATGGTATCCGTGGATGGATTAAACCCTCCTTCTTTATGTGCTCGAGGGTAGCTCCGGCCGCTGACCGCTTATATACAACTTTTTCACGACACTACCCTAGAGGGTGAGCGCAGCTGCAACATTCCGCCTTGGCTGCCACAAGCATGGTCACTCGACACGAGCGAGGTAGAAACTTGTGAAAGGAATAACACAGCACATCTTCAACTTCATTACCGATGGCCTTATGTGCGTGGCAGGGTTTAATGGTTGAGAGCACCGCATCTAACAGGCTAGAGTTTAAAATAGGTTAGTGTTTAAGAACCCATACAACCCTTTCAATTCAATTCGGCAGATAAATGGTCATAGTGAGCCAGTTCGGTAGCAAGGTCCTTCTTACATAGGTAGAGATTGCCCCACGGATGGTATTGAAAAAAAGAAAAAAGAAGACAAGACACGTTTCACCGAAGAGCCTTGGGAAGAAGCCGTAGTGTCTCGTTGTTCCTCCTACTTTAGGTCGTTCAAAGTGCTATCGGCAGGTGTTTAACCCGTTTCAGGAGATGGGCCGCCTCTACCCTCCCGGACAAGATACTCCTCGACAGCAAGGTTAAATAATTCCATAATGGTATCTTCATGCTAGGAAATACTCTGGATAGTTAGTCAGTATCTCACCAGGTATGGTAGAGCTTTCTTCCGCACCACTTCCCTAGGGGAAACACGTTTAGTACGGAGATTGAATGACCCGCGACCTAAAGTTAAGTTCTAACCTAAAACCACGTGGATCCCCGCCCGGAATCTGGCTAATTCCCACGCGCCCCTCTTTTCAGTCGATCCCATAGCTGAAATTCTTCAGGCGATGCAAACTCTAAAGTTGTCCAGCTTACAGGCCAATAATTGATAAAGGGCTGAACATCTGAGACCCGGTGAGAACGATACTAAAATCGCTATGGTGAAGTGGTTCCAATGGTCATGCCCTATGGTAGCTACGTCGCTCTATGCCATATATATCCGTTTGGTGGCTTCAAAGCCTTCAAGATTGCACTTCTTAAGTGCGCAAAGGTAAAAAAGACAACGGGACCAATTACCCGTATAATATGGCAAAAGTCGGATTGACGCTAGTAAGCATTTTCTTGAACCTGTCCAACCACTGCTGCATATAGGTTTAAACTGGCGAATTCGCCTTCTTCGGGCCCTCCTGTTGGCTCGGTTTGCCTTAGTTTCGCTTTAGCTCCAATCCGACTTCCGCCAGATTATACGGGTACCGTATCTCCTAGACAGCTGAGGCAGTGGAAGATTCTGCACCTGCCAGTGCCTAACACTGAGATTTCTAAGCCAATATCTCGTATTTTCAGCAACTATTAGCGTGCCATGATCATACGGCCAATATTAGCTATGGTCTGAATACAACGAACACTTACTGCTGTCTAAAGTTTCTCATCTCGAAGCCGTAGTAAATTTTTTTTTAAAAAAAGCTGCCTATTAGCCTAGGCTACGAGCATTGGCAGAGGCACGAAATTCCCCGCAGTTTCAGCTGTCCGGGAGATAAACATTTCAATAGATGGTTGCCTAGTTTCTTCACCCGTCACCAACATAAAAGGTGAGGGGATAGATCAATCCTAAGTGCAAATCTGGAGTGATTATTAATTGCCTTGTCATAACCACGGTAGGCAGTCCAAACGCATTGATCATCCACGCGCAAATGGGAAGAAGTTAATTACCAGGGGTTGGCAAATATGGTATGATACCGGTAGTTGTATCTTGGAGTACAGTACCGGTACTAGTACAGCCACACTCCGCTCTCCCGGATCTCAACAATCCAAATACCTCTCTGCCCCGTGTAAACCTCGAGAGTTCTAAAATTATTTATACCAAAACCTGTCCTGTTGTTCCGGGTCACCCGCTGCACCGGACAGATTCTTTGGATTTTGGCTGTACGGGAAAATCCCGTTAAGTCAACTATCTCCCCCAGTCCCGCACTTGTAATCTCCGGACTCAGACAAAAGCCTCTGAGAAGGACCACCGCCCTCCCGGCGCAATACCGGTACTGTACTAGTATAAGATCAGCCCACTAGATCATATTAACCAGTATTCGCAATTCTCTTAGCTTGCTAACCAAACCTATCATGGGCTGACGGGCTGATTTCCGCCGATAATTACATATTGGATCTCAAGAGTCTTTATGGTATTCCACTTGAGCACCGGTACTGCACCGGCAGGGCTCCGATTCTCCCAGGTCAGTAATCTCGTACCGACAGCGCACCGTATGCGGCTTTCCGTCCAGGCATGATACAAAGAAGAATGCGGGCCGGATACGTGCTGCGAATAAGCCATGATAGTGTGATACAAGAATGACGAGCTACATAAGTGAAGGCCCCAAGCGAATTATCGAAACGACACTTGCCGATGGTGCTCAACTAATGTGTAGCACAGCCAATGGCGTTAGACTCCCAAAACCCCATTAGAGTTTTGTGCTGAAGCATGTCTCCACACGTTTCGGTTGGGGGCGACTGAGGGGAGGATCCAATAGTTATGGAGCAAAGTATCTAACTAGCTTAGCTAACCTTTACCGTTGTGGTTGATAGTGGCTCTCTCAGACCGGACGTACCCCAAAACAGAGAGTATATTTTGTATTGGCGCCCAGATCCGCACGAATTCTTTATCACATCATACAACACGAGAACCCGAGTCATCAGACTTTGTCTAGGACATTAGGATTCCCCTCTCGTAGTACGATCTGGGGTTTTTTCCCTTATCTGTCTCGGAGAGGAGGTTTTTTGGTGTGATCCCCGCCCCTCTCCGGAGGACCAAATTCCACGGTATGATATTTGCTTGATCCCTGTTTTCGGGCAATAAACCTTTTCTATTTCGGGTTATGGCTGAAAGCACATTTACCCAATTACCCTCAACCCTACAAACCCCTAAGAAAAAGCAAAAATCCTCCCCAACCTGCCATTGCCCCCAAACTTCTTGCCATATCATGCTCTCCTCAAAAAACATCTCTGCCTCAGCCTCAAACTCATCCTCCTCCCTCCTCCTCACACTCTCCTTTCCCCCAAGGCATCCCCCTTCGCGCCCCCATCCCCTTCACAAACGCTTCAAAGAGCATCCGCTTCATCACCAAACTCCTTCCTTACCTCTGCTACCCTCCCAGCCACAACCCCCCTCACCCCCCCCCAACCCTCCACCTAGGCCCCGAGCCACCTTTTCCAGCTTACCCACCTCGTTTTCGGCACTTATGTCCCGGGGCAAGTACAGCACATGCTATTTACTCCGTATATTAGGAGTATCGTATGGTACCAGTGATGCAAGTGCGATATGGGCTCTGCCAACCAGGGAGTTAAGCCCTTGTGATGCCACAAGCGAAAACAAGACGAAGTATGAGGGGGAAAACCCAATACTGTCAGTGAATTACAAACTCAATTCCGGAGATGTTTTACCACCACTCACCGATGTATCTTGTCCCGCCGCGGTCGTATCGGGGCCCGCACACTCAGAGGAGGGGGCAGCCATCTAGTAACAGTTACTTCTACTCGAGTACAGGATAAGTCACCCGATAAACATGTGGTGGGGCACGAGTGCTTTAAATTAAATGGTGACTGATATTTCGGTCGGTAGATGCAACGATGGGTGCGCACGCAATTGATATTTGACACCACACCACAACCATCAGCTCAATTTAATTAAGATCTTGAAGATAGATAGTAGAGATAGTAGAGATAGTAGAGATAGTAGAGATAGTAGAGATAGTAGAGATATATAATATATTATTATCCTCTTAGGGGACAGGATTTCTAACTACACCCTTCACTTTCTGTCAAGTATCTATTAAATAATCCTCTAGGATCTTAATATATATTGATTCATTGACCTACTCAGAGATTGGGACAAAGAAATCTTTATTACTCTCTGAAACGAAAGTATAAGCGATTAACCGAATCACAGGTTACAGTTGCAGGTATTTCCTTAGATCTCCTCTGTTATTCAGAAGCCTTCAAACCCAATCAAAAACTCTAAATTCTTTAATAATAATACTAAATAGGGTCAAGCCCTCTACGCACTCGGGCGTGTGAATAAAGGTATGATATCATAGGAAAACTGTTTCCGCCAATCCTATACGGACCTCTATAGAGACAAGGGCTATATTTTCACATCCTGATAGACGCACCCGAGCACTTGCGGTTACTTTCTAAGGGAAGAAAAGAAAAGACAAAAGAGGCAAGAAAGCAAAAAAGCAAAAGGGGACAGGTGATAAAAACGACCTGTTATCCCGGGCTCCATTTGCACTCTGCCCTCGTGCTGCCTCTACGATCAGGCTCCTTCTCGTGGAATCAGCGTGCCAAGAGTGCAATACCATGCCGTAACCAAGCGCAAAACCTATCATTTTACCCACCAATACCAGTAAATTATGCCCAAAAACGCGAATTATCAGCTAATTTCAGAAAATTCCACCGCCCACCACAACCATCCATTTTCCCTTTTCCGCTCGGGGGGTGGGAGACTTATTTCTGCACCGTTTCCGTTGACCATGCGGGGAGGAAGTGTCGGCACCCCAGGCCGGTTCCGCTCTGGCGGGTTCTTATCGATAACATATCTTCACACACGCCCACGCCAAATCCGCACCAGACTTAAAGGCTTCTTTAATTTTCCGGAAGGGGCAACTTGGACAGATGGAGCTTTGTCTACCTGTCTGTCACCGGTCAGTGTCGCCTTGGGCTGTCTCATTGGTCAACCTGACCAGTACTCCATTGTTTATCTCGCGAGGTGGTGAAGAGCACATTTCGCCTCACCATACGGTGTGCTCATTTCATCTCAGCCTCATGGTTGGTATTACATTACTAGTGTAGAGGGCTCAATGAAAGCGATGCATAAATTAAGCCCTGCGGTCACAACGGTCGGGTTCCCGTACTGTCCAGTACAGTGCTGGCACCGTGATACTTGTGCGGGTTTGTCGCGCGCCCCAGGCGAGTCCGTCGTGGTCGGCGGGCTACCTCGTCATCCTCATCTTATTGTTATTTTTCCTCTCTTTACCCCCCCCCCCCCACCGGTCTAAGTTTTGCCCACCAGAGACAAGAAATATTGTGGGCCAGGTGTTCTCATGTCTTCGCACTAAGTATTGGCACCCTTTCCAGAAAATAGTTACAACAGTTCCATTGAAAGGCCGGACGGGTGTCAAATTCTTGGTTTGGAGAGGCCAGTTACGTCTCGCAAATGATCACTCGAGATGTCCACCGATTCAATCTATCGTACGTACCCTTCCTCGTTCGAGATGACTCGCCCTTTTCTTTCTTTCCTTTTTTCTTTCCTTTTTTCTGCACAAGACTCATCGTGATCGCGATCTGGTTCTTTGCATATGAAATGCGATGGTGCATATGGTGCGGAGGCAGTCTTTTGGGACTTGATCCTCTTTTCCAATCGAACGGAATCTCCCGCACACGTAATGTCTCTAACTCTCCCCGAGGGCTGAGTCACGCACCAGATCACGCATCCCTTGCTATCTATAGTAAGAAAGTAGCCGACCCCAAAAGAGGTTATCTTGTCGGATAAAAGCCCTAGGGCTTTTTGGAACCTGAGGCGGGTTCGAAGTGCAAAGTGCATATCTGAAACGGGGGGGCTTGAAAGTGTGGGGGCGGGGATGTCAGATGTATTGCCCCAATTTTTTTTGTTTATTATACTACGGTACGGTACCTCACCTTCCCCCGCTGCTATCAGATACAGCTGATGCCCTCTCGTTCGCTGGAGCGATGGAATAAATGAGAGAGTTTTTTTTTTAACATATAAAATACAGAAAAAGCAAAAAAAAAACACGGCCTAGGGCTGTTATCGCACTATTGCCGGCGAGGAAATCGTATTCGCCCAGTCCCAGCGATTCGCTCATGTTTTTGGGTGGGCCCTAGAACTCTGGGGATCCAACAAGGAAAAAACGCAGGAGACCAAAGATAGGGTGGTCGGGAAGAAGGCAGTGCTATCATCGCCGATCTAAGTTTAGCACTCTTTTTTCTTTCTTTCTTTTTTTCCCCATGCTTCCTCTCCCTTCAATCCTTGCCTGGCGTACTACTGGCTTCCTGCCTACCTGGTCATTCGATAAATCACGCCGTGACAAGAATAAACCCGCCGTGGCCTAAGACAAGGTATCACACGGGATCACTCGTGTACCGTTGGTAGGTGTTTGTACAGTAACATATATGAACACGTTATCGTAAGTCTTAGTCTTCCCTAAGACACACGTCCGGGCTACGTGAATGTGTGGTGGTATTTTTTTGTCTTTCCATTCTTCGTTTTTACGATACTAGGCTCTGGCCGTTTTATCATCTGATAACTGGACTTGCTTTCCCAGAATGTGCAATACTTGCTCGTGTGCAAATAAGCGGGCTGGGTTTTCTGGGGATGGTGAAAAAATGAAGCTTAAGCTTACCGCACGTATTATGCCTTAGCTGACCAGGTCATCCATGTTACATCCCTCGGGGTCATGATATTCCGATTGCTTTTTCTCTGGCTAGCTTTGGTTGTAGTGATGATGAGGTAAACCGCATGCCTAAACGACTTTCCGTGAGGACCAGATTCATCCGGTGTCCGAACACCGGTAGGTCGACATCCCTTGGGTCCTTGCTCAGTGTTAGACCTAGTGGATACACCTTCTTTTCTTTTGGGTGGAGTAATTGAATGCCCGGTGACTTTCTCGTGACATTTGGGACTCTGGAGGGGGACCGTCTGGTCAACTTACACTGCCCACTTGTCCCAGGCAAGAAGCACCCGAAAACAGGGATTCATGAAACGTACCGTATTGCGAAAAGATAAGTGCGTATCTGAGCGCCCATACAAACCCTCAACCCCTGTTTCCTAATGCTTCTTGCGTGGGCGGGTGCAGTATCTATGTTACCCATACCGCGAACCCATACCTTTCACTAAGCCCCTGTCACCTGCATCCAATTCCATCCTAAGTAACCAATGATGCCAAAAGGTGTTGTGTTTCCGAACAGAGGACCTCACATCAACACTTGTCCCAGGCAAGATGTATCCGGAAGCAGGGATTTGCGAAATATATGGCAAAAAATCCGTGCATATCACAAACTCACAACTCGTATTTTGGGATACCCCCTGCCCGGGACAAGTACCAGCTGGGAAGAAGGCACGCCAACCCAAGCCAATATACTCGAGCAAACCGATGGCTGGTGGTTGTATCTGGTAAAACACAAACAATTCTCTTCCTCCTCCCTCCATCCAAATCACGTGATCACACTGACGGATTGAATTGTTTGCTTTCTGCTCGCTTGATTGCGCTCTTCGTTTTCGCCTTCCCTTTTGCGCGTTTGCCGCGGACAATTTTATTGGGGCACTTGTAAGCCTGCGTCTCGCTGCCGCTGGGCTAAATTGGATTTATTCCTCCATCTAACTATGGCACGAGTAGTACTGTGCTGTACTTGACATCGGGGTAAGACACAGAGCCCTCTTCGCGTTGCGTTTAAACGCTTTCTTTATTTCGCCCTCTTGAAGTTATGCAGTATCACTCCGCCTCAATGCATCTATCACAAGAGGGGAAATGTTTTTAGAAAGCCCATGCCGACACAATGGGCGCGAACCTGTTCCTTATATCGGTACTTGATTAATTAACCAAGATAGAAAATCAGATAAAAATCACTTCCTGTCTCCCCGCTCACTGCTATTCAGTCACTGATGCTCTGCTCACTCAGTCAAGGGGGATCCCGGCATCCCGTTGAGCCCCGATCTTATTATCCAAATTGGGAGCCTCATGGAAAAATTGGACCCGGGCGGCAGATGCTCTGCATATGGTTTATAAATATTTATGTGTTTGTATCTATCGCAGGTATCATGAAATCTGCAGGTTAGGGGGGGGGGGGGGGTTCCTTGCTACTTTGCTCTTGGTCCCTCTTTCTCTCGAGAAGGTCCCTTGATTCCTTCTTTTCTTCATGGGCGTACCGGTAGTATAGTTAAGTGACACGGCATGGCAAGTTAACAAATACCTATTTAGGGACCCCTTCCTCCTCCTCATGCTTGCGCGAAACAATCACGCTGCGGCTCTGTAGGTTCTGCTAGCCAGCCCTTCATTGAGCACGGCAGCGATCAGAGTACTCATCACAAAGTGCAGCTTTCTCGACCCTTAGATTCGATCTACAAGTGGTAGATCTTTTTTTTTTTTTTTTGGATATGGTTTGAGCTTAACTTGTGTAGAAAAAAAGTAAAAAAAACATATGACGTGATGAAATTAAATGAATGGTTGACGCACTGACTGGCGGGATGATTTTTGCACTGCGGATGTGAATTGCACTACGATCTGGTTGACGTGCTCCTTTGCCGAGTCTGATATCTAGGGAGGATGAGGGGAGGAGAGGGAGGCGTACTAGTATGTTACGGCACCAGCCAAGGGTATTTTATTGTCAGGAGAGCTCGTTTCACCGATGAGTCGGGGAAGAAGAAGAAGGTATTTGGGCTGTCGGACTACCGTATATTGCTGTTGGAATTATGTTGTGGGGGTGTTCTTCGCCAGTGTGAAGTACAATTTCCCCATCCCAGAGGAATCGAGATCAGGACCGCAGAAAATAATTAGCTCACTACTAGTTGTGTCACAAATTCCAAATCAACCAAACTTATATTCTCCCCAGAAGACGATCCAAAGACCGGTCAAGGCTCGAGTGGGTCAAACGCTCGGTACAAACTCACAATGGGAGCTCACTCACAATCACACCGCCGCCGCCGCCGCCGCACAAGGGTGACGAAAAGAACACCATCATAGTGAAATTAAAATTGGGGAATGCCGGTGTGTAAGCAGAACAAAAAGACGTAGCGCTCAAGATTAGACCCATTCTGATACCCCGCCGCCCCTTCCCAACTCCTCTTTCCGAATATATGGAGGACACCGGGGATATAGGTGCAAAAAGAGGGTAGTGCGGCCCTCTGACGACGCTGCTGAAAGTGCAGCAACTTGCAGATGCCCGACTGGTTCAAGATCTTCTTGGTGAATCCTTGGGTTGGGGATGGGAGTAAGGGGAGCCGGGGGGGATGGTGACAAGCTTACAGATCTTTTCAGCGGCTCTGCTCTGGATGCAATCCCGACCCGGGTGATGAGCAAGGGTGCAAAAAACTTGTTTACCACCCTTGCCCGCTGATCTCGCTCGGGTCTCCCAAAGCCGGAGGCTCAGATATCTACGATAACCATTTTAGCGCCCAAAATCGGAGTAGATGTTTTTAAAAAGCCGTTTTTGTACCACCTACTACCCGGGAGATCTCAAATTTTGCAATAAATAGCCTATTGGTATCTCTGGTCAAAGAGTCCAAAGGAGAGGCGCTTTTTCTCTTGGTTTTGATTTTTTGATTTTTTTTTTGGAAAAATCCAGTTTAGCTTATGCGCATTACTGGCTGCGAGACTGGGCTGTAGGAGTGTATAATACGGTGGTGGATGTAAGTGTCCCATTTTGAGGTTTTCAGTCCTCTGATTTGCCCTGGTGGGCATCCGGAAAAACCGCAGTACCGGTATCCGGCACTTGTGCTAGAGTGCTCGCGCAGTAAGGCGCAACCCGTATTGATCCCCACCGCACCGTCCTAGCGCTTCAAGCTTCTCCGGAGGTAGACTAATGTGTGTGGTGGGTAGGAGGTTGGGAAGGGCACTCGGAGTCTAGTTTCAATGGTTTTAGAGCTCAACTCGGCCACACCTCACAAGTCATTCAAGCTGTGATACCCACCTATCTACGGCACCTTGCTGTGCTGACCGAAGAAAGCTCGTATCCAAGATAGTATGGTATTGCAGGGGTCTCTGCCGGATCAGCCTTCTGTGTCCTACAAGGTCGGAGAAATGGAGACCCCGGCTGGCTGCCAGGGATCCGTTTTGGCTTCTGGGTTTCCCTACGATTTGCAAAATATCATTCACCTAGGCTAATGATAACTAGCTAATTTGTAATTATTGCGGGGCCCCATTGCTTTCTTGGTATTGAGGATCGTAGCCATCTTTGGCTTATTGCCGACAGATAACAAGTTTCTGATAACCGGGTCTGTGAGGGGGGTGTTGAAGAAAATCCTATGGATACTGCATGTCAGGTATTTCAGCCATAATTGCAGCTTCTGAAGAGATCACCACTTATCACCCGTATCAACTCGACTGAAGCCCTCCGCTACGAATAACTTCCATACCACTGACTTTTGCAAAGCTAACCCGAGACGGAGTAACCTACGAAGCCTGCTCCCCTGAATTTGGAATTGCACTCCCCACGTGCCGTATTATTAATTGTCACCGGATGTGGTGATGTCTAATTGTAGTGGCACGCGGCCAAATCTTCGCTCACCCACCATCCTTCAATCACTCAATTCAACAGACCAACCAAGCTTGCAAACGCCTGGAATATTCCTCAAAGTGGGGTGTAGGATGGAACCCGTTAGCGGAAAGAACGGATAAATGAATGAGCATCACGGGGCCCCGCACGGGGTTCCGGCTTATCTCCGGCCCGAGAGTTCAGGCACTGCTCAGCTCTTCAGAAGGGGGGGAGGCTTTCTATGAACTATTTAAATCCCAGTCGCTGTTTCAATTAACTAGCATCCTACCCATTTGTTCATTTATTGACCTCATCCACCCGTGGCTCTACTCTGCCTTGTGCCCTGTGTTAATCAAAACACAAAATGAGTAACACTAGAAAGGGAACAGGAAACTAGTATAGAGCCCATCAGAACAGGGGCAGGAGGATAGAATGCCCCGCGCTGATAGAATTCCAGCAAGGGGGTTTGGCAGCTTAACACTCGGGTGGGTATTTCGATAAATGTCTGCTGTGGGTTCCGGGGGGTTGTTTTACCAGGTTTATGTCCAAATTATTCAAAGTTATGACGGTATTTCATCTCGGGGAGATAACGCTTTTGAAATAAGCTATATTGCTTTCGAAATTCCTCGCTGCCCTATCTGATAGGTCGAAAGTAATACAATGATTTAGTTGTCCTCATGGTCCCAGATTATTCAGTTGGAGCTCAGCAGAATTGCGCACGGCCACTAGGGACTTTAGTGTAAACTGTTCAGCGATAGGGGTATGTACTTTATTTTACAGTAGCCGAAGCCCAGAACTTGCATTATACAACTTGATTTACTGTATGATTTATTTACGGAAGGAGAAAAAAGGAAAGTTGCTGAAATGCAGAGGGCTCTTGTTTTTGTCTGGAGATGTTCAAGTTCGCGTGCAGGCCAAGGAAGTTACCCAACCTCACTGGGGACTTTTGGCTTGTCCGTTGACGGGCACTCTACGAGACAGGGCATTTCGTCCCGGTATCTTTATTTTGGCGGGCATCCTATCGGCTTTCCAAAAAAAGAAAAAAAGGAAGGTAGATTGCGTTACCGGCCCGGTTAAATAAGGGTGGGTTTGGAAAAAAGAAAGAATGAAAGGAAGAATCAGAGAAAGAAGGAAAGAAGGAAGGGAAGAAGGAAGGGCCGAAGGGGGGAAGGGTAGGATATGATCGCCAGGGGTGTGACGATCAGTGCTTATTTCTGCTGTCCGTATCCAGTCTAGACTGTAATACTCGGGTAACACGTTCCCGGCAGAGGCGTTTTCCGTAAAGTGCAAAAGCTATTTGGGTTTCCTTTTATTTTCCGCACATTGATGCGAGCGGTTCGCTTGTGACATGGAGAGGGGAGAAGTGTAGGAATAAGGATCTTATGCGAGTGTGGCTGACTGGGAGAGATGGAGCGGATCTTGGACCTGATGGGCGAGAGGTTCCTTGAAACGGCGGCTGGCTAGTGGGGAAGGTGGGGGGAAGGGGTGGGGCTATAGATAGGTGGGTAGATGGGTCATAGAAAAGTGCCGCAAAGCCTCCGGCACAGATCAAAGTGAAGTTATCGCTTTCACTCTAGATTGTCGGTAGTAGACCGGAAGGTAAGCGGGATGGTCAACCGGTCAGCATTCTGGAAAACCAAGTGTCCTAGTTCTGTGACAAAAGTGCTTTACTTCGGACAATTTTGCGGACGGATTGAGCTCTAATTTGAGGATTTATTGGGGATTTGGTCTGGAAATGCTGAAACTACTACTGACTAAGTATCTCCTATATGGGAGTGAGGGGTTCCCCCCGGTGGCTTCCGTATTTCTTCCCGATGTTCTATTTGACATGTTCACGGGAAATCACTCGAGAATTGACCCATGCCCCCACTTGAAGTAACTACTGAGGATAGGGGTCGCTGACCGGGGCGTGGAAGCCCCTGAAGGTCAATTTCGAAGACAAAAATTTGCTTTTGATGGCTTGTGGGTGACTTGCCATGTCGGGTGAGATTTCAAGAGTAAAAGTTGTGGGAATTTGGGCTAGATTCCCCTCAAGCTATCTAAGATTTAGAAGAAGCGAGGTTAAACTGACTAACCAATGACATAATAGCAGAAACCCACTAGCTGGGCACCGCGAAAAATCGTGTGTGCACTCAATTCTGACATCGCATAAGATGACACTTAACTTAAGCAAAGTGAATGACCTAGTACATACCTTCTAAACTACCGACAGTTCACATGGGTACAAATTATAATTCCGAAGATTAAGGCTGAAAAGTTCCACCGAGTGCCTAAAAGCACCTGCCCCTCTCTTCCCAATCTTTGGCACCCACTATAGGTAGAAGCACGACTCTTGAGTCTTCAGGGCTAGTTCTTGCGAAGCTGCCCTCCTCCCCTAGTTCAACTACAGAAGCCTTCAGCTCCCCACCAAGCAGAATCTCGAACCAAATCCTGCCCCACCCCCAACAAGAGGGATGGGCGTCTACAATAGTCATTACTGGGACTTAATAGACCTCAATGAGGCGGGATTTAGGTCCGGGGTTCGTGTTAGGGGCGGGTGCATTTCTGTGGGCGGCGCCTCACAGAACTTAGTAAAATGGGTTAGACGACTACACAGAGGCGAAATAGTCTCGGAGCTAGATAGAATGTGACTACTAGGCAGCAGTTCCACTCTTACCGCCGGTGAAGCCTTTTTTCTCTTCGTGAGGGATGGGGCTTGGGTGCTTGGGGGTTGCAGGGATGAAGTCCTGCTGTGGCTACGCGATGTGACAGTAGTGAGCGAAACTGAGGAGATTCCGGTGGTTGATTTAATAATTGCAGGAATTTATATATGGAAAGTATAATTGCCATTGGAAAAAAATCTGTTGCTAATGTATCTTCTTTGGGCGGAGCAGATCGAGTTGGGTGGGATGGCCTAGCTATTAAACTTGTGGAATCCTGGGGATTATGCTTATGGATTGCAATTGGTTAAGCGAGTGAATAAGTATTTTGTAGTTGGGAGGTTGTTTAATATCATGCTAGCACTGTAGTCTCTGATTCAGGGTTTCGATTGGGGTTGGGCCTTACAGCCGGCGAGGGATCAAAGGTTGGCTGGAGGGTAGGTTATTCCTTCTTGCTGGGCGTTCGGTGGTTCTAGTCTATGTCTAGAGGAAGTGACTGACGTAAAGACAGCGTATCGCTATCTGGTAGGAAATGCGTCATATTATGAATCTAAAATTATCATTAGTGCTCCGCGTCTGTTTTCAACTATTCTTCTGCTTTTGGCTTGAAAATAAAATGGACCTGCTGATTTTTAATCTAAAAAATGCACCCAGGTGCATAGACATCGACATGCAAAACAAGCGTTGTGGGAGTAGGAATATTACTGTAAGCACAGACCCGGACACAAGAGGAACGCGCCAGGACGTTGTAGTTGTCTCTCCTAGTGAAGCGCTGTCTATTTTTTTCTTTCTTTCTCTACCTCGACCAGGGACCGAGTTCGCGGGGATCTCTCTACCCCTATGCCAAGTAGAGAATCCCAACGACCCGGCATATTACTCTTGTATTCGGGTGCGTACGGTACTGGGGAGCTCTATCCCCAAGCAAATGGGAGACAAGGACGACTATTAGCTCATGAATTACCCACTTCGGCCACTCCCCTATCGAGAACAGAGAGCCACCTCTGCATAATTCAACCCAGAGGACACATATGGTTCGTGCTGACCAAAACCTGCACGAGGCTAAAAAAAAGTGTTATTATACTCATCTTCTAAAACTAAACCGCCTAATTTTGGGTTTTGATGCCCCCCCCAACCAACCGCACAAGTAGCAGCTCATCAGCTCGTACTTCGATAATCTAATACTCCATTAGAACCTTGGGGGTCGGAACTAGAATAAGCTAACTAGAGACTCCACAGTGTCTTGGACTGGATAGTCACAAGTCATAAAAACCACTTGTAATAATATCCTATTGTACACTTATCAATGTAGAGATATATAATGGGCTTCTACTATTATAGCTATCTATACTTATATCCGTGGCCCTTTCGCAATCCTGTCTTGAACACAGTTGGGGGCTATGACTTTGTGGTCTGAATGGACAAACGGCCATTCATAGTCTGACTGTTGTGATTTCCTAGCTTTAGGTTGATTTTAAATTCATCTTCAACTTAATAGCATTATTTAAGTCAAGTTATGAATTGTGGAGTCTTCATTCTCAGATCCCCCCCCTAGTTCTTGATTACTGTCAGAATTGTTGCTCCAAGATAATATTACAGACGGCTACATCTCTTATTATATACTAGTCGTAGCCTTACAAAGCACTATTCCCTGTTTCAAACCAGAGACAACTTCTCGATAAGGACATTCACAACGCACAGACCCACCCCTCTCCCCACTGCTTGGAAGGGGGAGAGTTCAACCTCCCATCAAGATAAGCACTAACTCCCACTCTGGTATTATGGCACACCTGATGGGCTCTGGCTGAGATCTTGAGAATCAATTAACTCTTGCGGAATCCGAGGGACCCCAGGAGTTCAATTCCCATTGGGTTACTATTGAACGAGATTCAAGAAATCCTGTCCTATCATATAAGAATTGGGAGATTGAATCCTGACCTTGATCAGCAAGGGTAATGGGTTAGTTAGGTCTGCTACGAGGTGGTAAAATCCGACCATAGACCATAACCCTAAAGGTCGGGTCCGCAATCGAGGGCACACAGCTAGAGTGACCAAGCATTGGGATAGGCAAAAGTGGGGGGGGGGATAACGAGAAGGGCAAGACAACAGTTGGCACGAAATTTGTTTCCCCCCCCTCTAGTTCGGAATAATAGCTGCTGGCTATAGGTGCTATATAGATATTCTAGCACGAAAGCAGCTGGATTCTCCTGCCGGGGTGGTGATTGACCATGGCAGACTACCTTCCACAGTCCCTCATAGCATAATTTCAACCTCTTTGAGGTGGAATGCGTATAGTAGCTAACAAAATCTGTAAGATCATGCCATTATTGTAATAATTATATCAAAACCCAAGCCTTTGTCAGAGCTCATAGTTTCACACTTCTGAATCTCTTAAGAGGGAAGTTCCTAGAGGGAGTTCATTTCCTTTGGGGTCTTTGCGCATGGCATTCAGCGGCTGGCTCAAAGGGATACATGGAATTAGGAGGAATTGGGCAAAAAACTGAGATACCCCTATGTGCCGGTAATCTACTGTCATAAGAAATCACTCGTATGGCTATAGTTATCTCAAAGAACTTGGCGCAACTGATTTTTTGAGAATGATATCATACCTGTAAATTTAAGTTCGAGAGAATATTGCGAGACCAACCCATCGGTGAACTTAGAATAAGTGATCTATCAGACCGGCGTTAGTATATTGCGCTCGACCTTCCATGGCGGCTTGGACGTAACATCCTCAATATACTCTTGGTGCCATCCCTTCGGATCAATATAGTTTTCTAGGCTTTGATCCCTTAAGATAGGCACCTGCGGTCTATAAACACAATGACAGAACCTACATTGATATTCTAGTAGACTAGTAGCGGACTTTTTTCTAATATTCGGAATAAAACCTTCCCTCAAAAGCTCCTGCTATGATAATAAGCCTCCCATACACTCTCGATAAAATCACCCGGAACATTGCTCAAGGGCCGTGAGTTAGTACTGGCTGACTCTAATTTCTCCCAAGAGCCTAAGCCTGACTGCTTTGAAGTAATGATTTGCTTTATGGTGCTTGGGTTGTGGATTTGGCGTTTAATCTCGATGTAGAATATCTTCTTATAGAGAAAGCACTAGCAATAGGGAGAATTAACTTACACTTTTTTTTATAGCCCGAAGCCTAGAAACATATAGTCCACCTAGGAGAGGGCAATGAATGCTGACTACTTGCTATTTTGAGTGCTCACTGTGTAGGAAAATATCGTAATTACTTTCATTTTAGTATGAATTAGGTTGCGCTTGCATGATTGATTGTATTGGGTTCGTGGGCTTTTTTTCAAGTTTTTAGACTCCCATCACCGGGCCGATCCCGGAACCCCCCACGGAAGCTACATATAGCTTGTGCTGTGATACTTGTGCTCTGTTTACTCACCTTTAGGGCAGCCAGTATGTAGCTCTGGAAGTTTTACTTCTCTCATTGCGCAAGTGGGAAGGCTTCAAACCGGCTTCAGGAAAACGCTAAAAACTGAGTTCTGGTTGAAGAATCACAACAGGGAGCTTTGGGAAAGTAAAACCTCTAGGATATAGCCCATTCTTACGAGGAGAGATAAATGGGGTGTTTTTTTAAATCGGATATATCCAGCGGAGAAATTAACCTTTCCAAATGCAAAATTCTAGTGAGAGTGAAACGTGTACTTAGATATTCAGAATGTAGCCTAGTACTTTGCCAGGGGTGTGTGTAACTTCAAGCTCTGAGGTTGGGCTGGCTTCCAAGGAACTGCTCATCATTAATCCGGTGTTTCACGAAGAACTTGCTCCAGGCACTTTACAAGCCCTCTCATCCCTACCGGATCCAGCGCTTTGCATTGGATCTACCCGGTGTTGCCGTAGACATAATACTGAGGATCTTTTCGAGCCTCGCGAAAACATATGTAACTTAGAGCACTAAGAATATAGAGGTGTTGGATCGGGGAAATGTTGAGAAATTTGTGTTAGTTAATTACTGCTGGATTTCTTTTGACTGGTTAGGGTATAAGAACTATTTGAATCTATCTCTCGAGGCCGATCCTGGAGGGCCTCCTTCCGAAAATACGTGAAATATTATATGATACCTTGCATCGGGGCGGGGGGGCACGTGCACTCAAAGACACGAGTGACAAGATATGACCCTTAAGTCAGGTTTCCCATTGGGGGCCTCACGCTTTGTCGCTTTTTGCACTTCCGGAAACAGTGCAGTCACTGCTGGGAACGCCCAGGGAGCCAGTTTCCAGTATTGAATTGGCATGGTACGTGCCGCTGTAGGGAAGGAATAGAAAAATAAGTAGTATATCCTGAGGGAAAAGGCACCGGTATTAGTTTTGTTTTTTTGTATCATACCTGTTGCTCTTCTGCATCCGGTATCGGGTGCTTTGTTCAGGGAGTTTTTCTTCACCTTTCTATGCTATTGGGCAGGGAGCGTTGGGTGTGTATATTGACTTTTACCTAGCAGGGGGTTCGGGGTATTTTAGAGTGTTCGGGGGCTAACTGATGGATATTAAAGAGCGGTGGTGCCGTTCGAAGGTTGTTGGTAGTAATGATTGGGATTCCCCTTTAGTTTTCTTTCCTTCTATGATAGTATGTAGAATAACCGGCTAGTGCGACTCTATATCCACTTTAGTTATCCAGCCCTAGGGCCCTAGACTAGACATAATATATCACTACACTGACAGCTTGTCTAAGACAATGCCAGATTATTCGTTTGATTCCCCGAGACTTATTATAGGTCCCTATAATTGCCGGAATACTTACCTGCATTTTAATATAGAGGGCTCGGTATTTTAGAGATATTCGTATCTCCTGATGCGCTTTTACAGTACGGAGAAGGGTCATCACTACTTGTCCTCTTTACACTAAAAATGGCTATTTTCGCAAATATGCGGCGAGGCTATTTTAGCCCCAATTGTATTTGTTACTTCAAGGAATCACAAACTGGTCCGGACCACAAAATATCCAAATTTCAGCTAAATTAGACCTGCTTTGCGTTTTAGTGGCCCTATGAAAACTTGAGGTTTCGAATTATCATATGTATGATACCTCCTCCTGTCAGGGCGTATACAAACCCCGATTCTCGACATGAGCTTTCAGGCATCTTGGGCTTCAGTTGCTTGCGCGAGGGCAGATTCGTGATTAATTGTAGCCAAAGAGACACGTGCTAAATCTCTGAGCTCCTAGCCACCAGCACGTGAATTTTGGTGATAATTAGTATCATAATATTAAGGTTTTATTAGGATCGGATTTCGCTTATTTTGGTATATTTTCGCTAGCGCTTTACTCTACCGACGAGGACTTATGTCCAAGGACTATAACCGGCGTCTTCATGGATCGTCTAGCTCATTGTTTTCCCACCTTCGGTAGTCCTTAGCCTACAGTATTCTCATTGGCAGTGCTCCATCGGCCCCTTTCTGTGTCCGGCATGGCACTCGAAAATTGAAAGTTCGGTTTTGTCAAAACTGATCTCCTGAAACTGCAAAAACGACAGGGCGTGGGCTCCCATTTCGAACTATTAAACAAGCACCCGCGGGGGTGGGAATTTTCGAACTCGCTGGCCATAGATCTCCTTTGTAAACTATGTACACACCTGGGTGAGTCCCGGGGAAAAGAAGTCGACGCACAACTGCTCGGGACTTGATGGTGGGTGTATTTGTATCGGTAAAACGACTGCGGTGCTCGGTGCCGCCAATCGCAAGTTTCAGAAATCAACTGCAGCTCGATTGTAGGTAAGAATTGACAAACTTACCGGCCAATCCATCTCAAGAGGTATCGTCAGAAGCAACGTTGTCCCCTCCTGGCATACTAGGCCAAAGTCAAAACCAACTGCCCCAGCGCGACGAGCCAGCATTTCCCTAGATGAGTGTTCGGGAAGTAATTACCCAGTGAGACCATATCCGATGCCTCCGTCGCCTCCTTCTGGACCGCGCGGTTTATCGGAGAGCTAAAGTAAGTTCTCTGTGGAACATCTGGGACATTGGGGCCTCGCTGCAATTGAGCTTCCTTCAAAGGGCTAGTGAGCCAGGCTCAGTGCAGAAGGTGAGGTTATTGGTGCCGGCACTGATACGCTGAGGAGTAAATGTATTGAAGCTAACTTATACCAAAAAGTATTATGGGGAACATTGGCATACTACTCAGCAATTGCACTATTAGGTTGACTAAGAGGCAAGGGAGTTGGTAGGGGCTTGCAGCACAAACGGCTAAAACTTCTCATTGCGTGAGAGGACTCTGAGATGGACGTAGAGCTCTCGAGTATTCACTGGGTAGAAGATAGGTGAGAGTATACTAAGTGTGCAGAGAGAAAAGTCGAGAGCTTTCGTGTCGGATTTCCTAATCGGCCAAAAATAGTCAAAAGGGTTGAATGGAATCTGCCCATGGATGGATTGAAGAGGATCTGCCATGATATTAGGGGACCTTTCGGCTGTTTTGCCACTCATTCTTTGAGCCCCAAGGGTAGGAAATGCTGTTAACTCAAGTGCTCGAAAACATGCGGGGGGGGTAAAGCTTGAGTATAATTAACCTTACAGTCGTGCATCACCAGGCGTTTGCTCTAGTCACGAGAATTCAGCCTTCCGTTGACCATACCGGTAGCGGGGATCCACATCATGAAGTAAAGGGTCTACAATACGGTATCATACGTATCATACTAGCACAGTATGTACCGGTTTGTACGTAGTCACTGTGTTTGGGGAACGAGGGTTGAGTTGGGTACGATATTTCTGAGAGCCCTCCTAATTTAACCCTCACAAGGCCTAATCTAAGTAAAATCTGGTGATAAACGACACTCTTGTATGATAGGATGTTTGCTTAATTCCGCCGCTGATCCCCCATACAAAATACCCTGTAAGCCCCTATATGGGTATGGGTATCTGCCTTTCCTCCTGAGGGCAACCGAAACAGTGATAACAGTGCTCTGGGTTGCTGGGTGCCAAAGTCAAGTCAGGATCAATAAAGTACGGTAATAAAGTAGACAACCGAGTCAGGTCATGTTATCTCTTGGCAACATTGGGGCAATGGAGCTTGCATCAGTTGCTACGGTAACGGGCTGTGTTTGGAATAACAGTCCCCAACTTCGCCCGCGTCTTCTCTTCTCCCCAACCCAGAAACCCCCCCATACCACCCATATTTATCACAAACATTCCCTTATTTCGTGGAATAACTGCATATTTCTTTCTCCCCTTTAAACCGCCATGGCTGAACCTCAACCTCGAAAATACCTTACTCGTGCGAGAGCAAAGGCAGAAGCCAATCCCACCGAGAGCAAGCAACCAGGAAAGGCCCAGAGGACGTCTGAAAAACGAAAAGCTCTCTCAGCGACAGCCAGTTCCAATGAGCTCGAACCACCGATTAGGGCCACGAGGGTCTCCAAGAAGGCTGTGAAGATGAAGGATCCAGCTCCCCAACCGGCTCGTGGGGTAAGAGCCGCTCCGAAACGCAAGTCTGAGAAAACTGCTTCTGCCGCTGCGAAGAAGCCCACCGCAGCTGCGGCCAGAGTGCCGAAAAAGGTGGCATTTGTAGCTAGCCCTCAAAAATTCCTCGAGAACAAAGAGAATCTCATTCCCGTGCAGAAAGAGGGTCATTTCGATACCGACGAGCTCATGTCTACATCAATGGGTGCATTGTCGGTCAAGCCCATTCGGGTACCGGCCACCAGGCTCCGGTTACCAACTGTGACCCCCTCCACAGTTATCCTTGATCCGATACCTGCCTTGTCTCCGTCCAAGGCTCGACGAGCCCCTATCAAGGGCCTAGAACTTCCGGACGACGGATCGGAAGATGAGTTGTCAAGTCCGCATTATCCAAAACTTACAGCTAAGCCCAAACGCGTTGGCGGGTCTGCAATCAGACCGGTTGTCATAGATATAAACGAGAACAAACCTCTTGATATCTCTGCTTCTTTAGTTTCTTCCCCAGCAAGGAGACCACCGGGGTCGCCATTCCGACCCACAAAGGCCAACCTCTCGACGAAGACATTAGAGCCATCGGGATTGTCTAGCTCGGTCTTGGCATCCCCCGCCAGACGCCCTGTTCCTGGATCGATTCCTGGTTTCAGAGCTAGCCCAATCAAAGGCAGCTTCAAGCTCGAGCCTCTCACAACCCTCAGCGCGATCGACCACCAGCCACCATCAAAGCTCGGAATACAAACCCTCCCAAAAAGAGTCAAAGTTGCGAACTACGTGAAAGTAGATGGCGATCAGGATGAGCTGGGAATGGACATGGAGACGAACCTATTGAGTAGCAAGACCCCACGTGTTGTCAAAATCAAATTGTTTGACCCCAAGGACTCCGAACAAGAAATGATGTTCCAGTCTGAGGACTCTTCTGTCCTGTTTGACGAGATTATGTCGCCGACAAAGAAGGAGCCTCGGTCCTTAGAGGCTAAGTCCTTAGACAAGATGTTCGAAGAAATTGAGTCGGAGAGGAAGTCAGTATTCTCAATGGCAATGGCAAAGGCCTCTACAACCCCCCCTACACCTCCACGAGGATTTGATTTTGAGGACTCGTTTGGGCCTGACAACACATCTCCTGCCCCTCTTCGCGGGGACGCCCCTGAACTCCAGAAGCCATCAGCGCTGGAGATGGATTATGAAGGTGACATTACAATGGAAGATTCGGAAGACAACACAGAGACTATCCTTAAAAAGGAGCTATCTCTCACTCCTTCGCGGGCGCCACCATGTAATAGGAAGCACAGAAGTCCGAGCCAGGGTGGAAGTAGCTACGGGTTCTTTGATCTTGTGGATGAAGATGAGCTTCTTGGTGATAACACCAGAACCTCTTTCCCTCCCGACGGACCTTCCTGCGCCCCTATCGTTAAGGCCGTCTCTCCCACCAATTTGGCAATGCAGCCAGAGCCTGAGAGAAGAAACTTATTCCCCGATGCTCAACCATCGCACAGCAGCGAAGTAGGCCATGATCTCGACTGGAATCCACCAAATCCCAACAACACCAGCATGGACAATATCTTTGGCATTCCTATCGACCCTGAACTCCTCTTGACCCAAGAAGAATTCCTTGGAATTGTCGAAAGTCATGTCCGTAAGACCATGATCCCGGTCAACCTTCCCCCAGAAGACAGCGAAGACGAGGGCTCAGAAATGGAAATTGAAGACCAAGAAAACTTTCACCCTTCTCCCTACCCCTCAAATATCCAGCGAGATCCATCTCCCACGGTCCGCAACTCACCACCCGCAGCATCAAACCACTTCGCCCGCCGTAACAGCGGCATGGTAAGCCAGATGGGTGTTCTCGCCGGTGCAGTCGTATTCGTGGACGTATATACCGCTGAAGGCGCCGATGCGTCAGGACCGTACGAAGATGCCCTCCGCGGTCTCGGAGCGCGAGTTCTGAAGTCATGGAACTGGAACCCGGACGGTGGGAACAAGGACAAGATCGGAATCACACATGTAGTCTTTAAAGAAGGCAGTCCCCGTACCCTCCAGAGGGTCAAGGATAGCAAAGGCGTTGTCGTATGTGTCGGCGTCGGCTGGGTTATCCAGTGCCAAAACGAGCAAGAGTGGATGGACGAGAGCCAATTTGCCGTCGACTTGGGTATCATTCCGCGAGGTGGACACAGGGTTTGTTCTACCGTCGCTAGATATTATTACCGTGGATACTAATTCTATCACAGCGCCGTAAGTCCATGGAGCCGAAGGCCCTCGCGGCACTCTCCGAGCCGAAGACTCCACAAGCCCCGAATAGTAGTGCATTCTCGCTCTCCTCCCGTGCCCCCGCGCAAACAGAGCCAAGGAATCCGTTCTTCGCAAAGAACTTGCTCATTGCGCGGAGAAAGAGTATGCAATTCTTGCCCAAAGTCGGGAGCCCACTCTCTAGGAAGCCGTTGTCCGTGGAGTACTAGGCGCGCTCTACAAATTAACGGGGGCTGGTGGTAGTGGTGGCGGTGTTTGGAAAGAGCGCTAGGTGGAGATATATGCTAGCTTCTCTATCAAAAGGCTTGCAACAAGCACCATGGTTTCCTACCACTTTGTGAGAAAATGGTATTTTCTCAGCAAGGTTTGATACGCTTTGTAGTAAATCTATCTGTCTCTGAGGCCGTTGGCGGGGAGCTGTTGTATGGTAGCTTCTCTTTCATTTTCATTTTCTCTTCATTTCCTACGGGGTGTGATTGGTGATTTTTTTATTTGCGATATTGAGCGTAGTGGATGTTCTGAGATTTGTGCTCTTTTCCAGAAGCCACTTTTTTCATGCCCAGCCAGAGCATGATACTTATTGTGCATATGTTAGAGATGTTGTTCGGATTTGTTTTCCTCGGTGCATCTATCAACTTAATGGTGAAGCACACCGCTGATCTCGCTGCTTCGAGTGATCTGTTTAGATTTGGCTTGAGTTGTTTGCTACTAGTTATGTCTTACGAGAGAAGGTTACTTATTGAGGGTCGGTGTACCCCCCTTTCGTAGCTAGTGGCGCGTGACATGCGTCTACTAGTAAAAGACATACCGTACCCTATGGTAAGTCAACTATGTTTCCACTTAGGGCATCCGCGAATCCGGAAATTTAAAAGTAACCCCCCTAGCACCGCGGCTATCAACTCGTGAAGCACTGTTTTGGAGTTGGGCATGATACCCTGAACAAGATTGCCATTAGCCAGGAATCCTCGATTGCTGTATTGTGGCTGCCTGGTACCGAGTGATTGGGTGTGAGTCAGAAAGATGTTTGATTTCTCATTTCCCTCCTCGTCCATTTGTTCCTCCGCCACTGAGATCAGGTCTCGCATTGCTATGTACAAAATAAAACTTTCTCCTGTATAGCCTTAGCGTACAAATCCATAGCCAGGTACTGCGCTGCGGACCTCCAAAGATGAGCAGACACCTTGGGGTCAGGGCTCTGTGCCTCAGCGAACCCTAGCGTTACCGGCATGGTGCCCAGATACCAGCACTTATGAATTTCAAGCGTGCTCGAGTAAGTAAGCAGGGTTTACTCTCTGGTTGCAACCAAATTTGCTAGGCGCGACATTGGACTATGTATCCCCTACTCGTACTCGTCGTGTCGTGACGTTTGTGAAAAAGACCGGGCTTGCATAGTGGCGGAAGAGGGTGCATGAGAATGCAGGGAAGTACCTAGAGAGAGCAATGACCAATTAGAATAGGCCAAATAGTTAGATTTGATATGATTAATATAGGAAGCTCACCATCGTGTAAAGTATTGAATGAATTTTTGATCTTTACCTGCAAACAACGAGAAATCTA